>Ga0207866_1000111_pt1 | contig 132806 bp, 115 predicted proteins | sample HigsolmetaAR203D_FD_184835 | JGI IMG/M metagenome (GOLD analysis project Ga0207866, IMG submission 184835) | Ionic liquid and high solid enriched microbial communities from the Joint BioEnergy Institute, USA - AR20-3-D (SPAdes) (version 2) ...
AGGTCTGCCCATTTTCATGACCAATAAACTCCAATTACACATTTTTAAACGTTAAAGCCAGGAATTAACTGCTGCTAGTTGAGGACTCCCTATGAAGCTGGCTTCAAAACGAAATTATGCAAAAGGCTCACACAAGAAAACGAAGGAGAGTTTTATCGGATTGGAGCAATTTTATTAAGGCAGATGCACGTAAAATTCGTGTTCAAAAAAAACGCATATGCGTATAATGTACTTGAATCGGAGGTTGCACGGTGCAGCTCCATGGCGGATAAAAAAAATATAATACAAGGTGGGCGTCACGTGATCCTTCTGGTTACCGGCGGGGCCGGGTTCATTGGCAGCAACTTTATTCTATATATGGTGCGGAAATATCCGCATTATCGAATCATTAATGTCGATGCTTTGACCTATGCGGGCAATCTTGTGAATTTGCGTTCCATCGAAGGAAATCCGAACTACCGGTTCGTGAAGGCCGACATCACCGACCATTCGGCATTGGAACCGTTGTTCCGGGAAGGAATTGACGCTGTGCTGAACTTTGCTGCGGAAACGCATGTGGATCGCAGCATCATGCAGCCGGATTTGTTCGTGCGCACAAATGTGCTCGGTACGCAGACGCTACTCGAGTTGGCGAAACAGTACGAGGTCGGAAAGTTCGTTCAGATTTCCACTGATGAAGTGTACGGCACGCTGGGTGATTCGGGGTTGTTTACCGAGGAAACGCCGCTGGCGCCGAACAGTCCGTATTCGGCGAGCAAGGCAGGCGCCGATCTGCTTGTTCGCGCATATCACGAGACATACGGCCTGAATGTCAATATTACGCGCTGTTCCAACAACTATGGACCGTACCAGTTTCCTGAAAAGCTGATTCCGCTCATGATTCGGAACGCGCTCGCTGATCAGCATCTGCCGGTGTACGGAGACGGCCTGAATATTCGCGACTGGCTGTATGTCGAGGATCATTGCAGCGCGGTGGATCTTGTATTGCACAAGGGTGCAAGCGGTGAGGTTTACAACATCGGCGGCCACAACGAGCGGACGAACATCGAGGTAGTCAAGACGATTCTTGCGGAGCTTGGCAAGCCGGAATCCCTCATCCGGTTCGTCAAAGATCGTCCCGGCCATGATCGGCGATACGCCATTGATGCCACGAAGATCCGCCGCGAACTCGGCTGGCACTCGAAATTCGATTATGAGACCGGCATTCGGGAGACGATCCGATGGTATCTTGCAAATCAGGAATGGATGAATCAGGTCGTATCCGGCGCGTATCTCCAATATTATGAACAGCAATATCGGGATCGGCAGTGATGAATTTATGGCGGCGAACAAGCTGACCATTCTGGTCACCGGAGCGGGCGGGCAATTGGGCCGTGAGCTGATCAGACTTCCCGTTTGTCCGGAATTGGAAATTGTCGGATTTGATCGAAAACAGTTGGATGTTACGGATCTTGCACAATGCCGAAGCGTATTTCGCTCCCGCAGGCCGGATGCGGTCATTCACTGCGCTGCATATACAAAAGTCGATCAAGCCGAATTGGAGCCAAATGAGGCTTACCGCATCAATGCCTTTGGGACGCGGAATGCGGTCGTGGCGGCTGAGGAGATTGGAGCTAAATTTGTCTACATCAGCACCGACTATGTGTTTGACGGCAAAGGGACCCGGCCTTACCGTGAATATGATCCGACCAACCCGCAAACGGTCTATGGACGGTCGAAATTGGCCGGGGAACAGCTGACCCAAACGTTGTCGAGCAAGTATTTTATTGTGCGCACTTCCTGGGTGTACGGCAGATACGGCAACAATTTTGTAAAGACGATGCTGAAGCTGGCGGAAGAGCAGGACACACTCAAAGTCGTAAATGATCAAGCAGGCTCGCCGACTTATGCGCAGGATCTGGCGAAATTTCTATTAGATTTGGTCCGGACCGATTATTATGGAATTTATCATGCGTCGAACGCCGGGATATGTACTTGGTACGAATTCGCGAAAGCGATATTCGAGGAACGCGGAGTGGATGTGCGTGTCGAACCGTGTACGACGGAAGACTTTCCCCGTCCAGCGCCGCGCCCGGCGTATTCGGCATTGGATCATGGTTCGATTCGGGCGCAAGGATTCCGGCCGTTTCGCCCCTGGCGGGATGCCCTGCGCGATTATTTGCGGAACAGCGATTGATGTTTGAGCCGACGGTAAATCGGCAGTACGAGTCGCAACGCGCCGAATTCCAACGGAATATGTCTTGGTGGCCCTTTCGATTTCTGCTAGAATTGAAATAATGTTGTCGCTTGCTGCGTAAGATCAATATCCAATAGTTGTCTCCAATTGAGGGTGGTGTCAGACAATTCGTCTACTTATTTTCAGACTGATTTATCGGGTGGCGCTTGCATTCAAAGGCATTTTGGCCCCTTTGATACCAGTCAATATAAGATATCAGATCAAGAGCAGACTGCTTGGTCTGGCCTATCCTTCCGTGAAGAATAAAACCGGAAAGGCCCAAATTACCCAATATGGCGTGAACTTGATCGGCTATGCGCGGGCTGAAATGGGGATAGGAGAATCGTGCAGGATCGCCGCAAGAAGCATGGATGCGGTGCAAGTACCGTTCTGTATATTCAATTTTGTTGGAACGAACAGCGCCAGAATGTCGGATACTTCATGGGCACACAAAGAGGTTTCCGATCCCGTCTATGATATTAACATCGTTCACCTGAATGCCGAACAGATGGTGGAGATTTATTCGGAATACGGAAGCAAGTGGTTTGCCGACAGGTACACCATCGGTTATTGGCACTGGGAACTTCCGGATTTCCCGGATCGTTGGCTGACCAGTTTCTCGTTGGTCGACGAAGTATGGGCTCCATCCTCTTTCGTCGCGAACGCCATTGCCCGGAAGAGTCCCGTACCTGTCGTGATTGTTCCTCACAGTGTGAAAGTGATAATCGAGACCGAAAGGGCTCGAGACTATTATGGACTGCCGTCGGATGCTTTTCTGTTCCTGTGCATGTTCGATCTCAACAGTTATCGGGAGCGGAAAAATCCTCAGGCAGTCATTGACGCGTTCAGGAAGGCATTTCGAGAGAATGATGCCAACGTCGGTCTGGTGCTTAAGGTAAACGGGCACAGCAACAACCAGAAGGAAATGAAGGAACTTCAGCAGGCCGTGGAAGATTACGGGAATATCCATATCATAGCCGAGACTTTGACAAGAAACGACACAAATGCCTTGATCAACGTTGCGGATAGTTATGTATCGCTTCATCGCAGCGAGGGGTTCGGACTGGGCATGGCCGAAGCCATGTATTTGGGCAAACCGACTATCGGCACGGGGTGGTCGGGCAACTTGGAATTCATGACGCCTTTTAATTCCTGTCTAGTGAATTACCGGCTTGTTCAGCTGGGTGAAACGTACGGACCTTATGAGGCGTACCAATATTGGGCGGAACCGGATGTTGAACATGCTGCTTATTACATGAGGAGGTTGGTCGAAGATCGTGAGTATTACAACGAATTATCCGAAGCGGGAAGGCGAGACATAGTCGAACGCTTTTCTCCGGAAGTTGTCGGTGAATTGATCAGGCAGAGGATCTCATACATCATCAAGTACATGCGGGGGTAGGGAAATGGACATTACCTGTGTGGTCATGGCAGGCGGCAAAGGCGAGCGGTTCTGGCCGAAAAGCCGCACGCATTTGCCAAAGCAATTTCTGAATATATCGGGAAGCAAATCGATGATTCAGCAATCCATAGACAGGCTGGAATTGATCACGCAAATCGAGAAAATATTCGTTGTAACCAACGAACTGTATGCGGAGCTGATTCACGCCCAAATTCCTCACTTGCCGCCTGAAAATATCATTATTGAACCGGTGGGCCGGAATACCGCGCCGTGCATCGGCTTGGCTTCGTTGATTATCGAGGAGCGGTATCCGGACAGCACGATGGTGGTGATCCCCTCCGACCATATCATCGGCAATGAGCAAGGTTTCGCGAAAATTATACGGACCGCTGTAGAGGCTGCGGGAGACAAGCATTTGGTTACCCTTGGAATCAAGCCGACATATCCTGAAACCGGATATGGCTATATACATAGCAACGGAGTAGACACCACAGTAGATGATCTTGAAATTCACCGGGTTGAACGATTTGTGGAAAAACCCGATTACGATACCGCCGTCAAATATGTTGAAAGCGGCGATTATTATTGGAACAGCGGAATGTTCATCTGGAAATTGTCAACGATAAGGCAGGCGTTCAAAGATTTGATGCCCGAAGTGCACGACATCCTGGAGACGATGAAGAAGGCATTCGAGACCGAAGACCGGCAGCAGGTGATCAAAGAGGAATTCTTTAAAATGCCCGATCAATCCATTGATTACGGTATAATGGAAAAATCCGATAATATACTCATGATTCCGTGCATGTTCGGATGGGATGACGTCGGAAGCTGGACAGCGCTCGACCGGATCCATGAACGTGATGAGAACGGGAACATCATCAAAGGGAATATTTTGAGCTTGGACACGAAACGCTGCATTATCGAAAGCAATGGCAAGCTCATTGCAACCCTCGGTATTGAAGATCTGATTATTGTCGATACCGAAGATGTGACGTTGATTTGCGCCAAGGATAAAGCCCAGGAAATCAAGCTGCTTCTCAAAGAACTAAGGGCTCAAAAGCGCGAACAATACCTGTAGTAAATAAAAGTTGAATTCATCATAATAAAGCAAAAAGTTATCGCCGCTCGCTTTCCTTGCCGGAAAACAGCGGCGATTTGTCTTCGTACAAACTTGGGGTGGAATGGATAATGGTTTCCAACAGATGGTTACGGTCCGTTCGAAACATATTCAATGGCGTTTCTGAACTTCTCGAGGATCACAGGCCAACTATAATTTTCTTCAACATATTTTTTACCTTGTACTCCCAGCTGTTTAGCAATATGTTCTTGTTTGCATAGAAAGGACAGACAAGTCTTGAATTCTTCATAGTCGTAATAATATAACCCACCATTGCCCCGTTCGCAATGTCCCTTCAAAACTTCACAGTGGCCATTTACAAGCACCGGTGTCTGCATATACAAACTTTCCAATACGACCATTGACAAACTTTCGTACTTGGACGGCATAATGAGTGTCTTTGCAGCTTGAATCGCTCCGAATTTATCCTCATCCGAAACAAAGCCCAGCGGAATGATGTCAGGGTGAACCGGCAAATCCATTACTGCTTTTCCAATCAGCACCAACTTGAGGTTGGACGGCTTCTCTGTTTTGTACTTCAAAAAGTATTCAATCATCTCTTTGCAGCCTTTTGATTCATCAATTCTTCCGGCATAAATTACAAACTCATCATCAATATTAAACTTTTCACGAAACTGTTGCGCGGTTGTAATCCGTTCCGGAACATCTATGCCAATACCCGCAACATCATGCGGAATACGTTGGTTCCCGAAGAAAGAATGGACAAAATTCCGTTCCTCCGGTGTCAAGAAAATAATATATTGGGGCAGATAAAATGTAGATCTAAACATGCTTAAGTATATAGGAGGTTCATCATGTGCCGTAGGAACGAATACACTTTTTCCGGGAGCCATCTGGATGCCGAAGTAAGTCGTAAAGTATAAGTACGTAAAAAAGATAATGGCGTCGTAATTTTTATACTCACGATTGAGGTAATTGAGCAGTGAATATGAGGTTGGTCCTTGAAGCCGCATCCACTCGTATTCTTCAAAAATGTTGCGGTCAGGTTTTGGGAAAATGGCCCCCATATATTGCCCGAATTTGTTCATGTCGCGGGGATGCTCAGTCGAGAATCGGCGTACCGTAACACCGTTGATTTCTTCCACATCATCAGGGTAGTGATTTTCCCAACTGACGTAGTCAATGGCTTTCGTAGTAAGAACTTCAACTTGATATTGGTCTGACAATCGTTCGGCTATCAATCTGCAGCTTAATTCGGAGCCCCCGTTAACTTCTAACCCGTACCGTTGGACAACAAACGCGATCCGTTTTTTCATAATTGTTACTAACCCCTGTCCTGCAGAACTGGAAATATAATAAGTATAATAAGCAAAATATCAAGGCAAAAAATAAGCGGTGGAATGAAATGGATCCATGCTTCATACTTTCGTTGCTATTGGATGCTGACATCTCCACCGTCTTCTCATGAGTTATTATATTAAAATATGATCTGGAATCTATATGGGTGTCGATAAATTCTGACGGGTATCATGATGGACTAAATTGAAAAATGGATCTGATTTGCTCAAAGAATATTTGCTCCGCCCGTTCTGTAGAAAGTTCTTGCAAACGCAATTTTCTGTTATGCGCCAATCGATCGCAAATATGTCTGTCTTTAAGAACAATGTCAATAAGTTCCGCAATGGATTTATAGTCTTTCTGAGTAACCAGAAACCCTCCATTGCCCAGTGTTGTGACGACTGCGCTGCTATGGTAAGCAATGATCGGCAGATCAAAATACATGGCTTCCACAATCGGGACACAAAAACCTTCATGCTCACTCATGCATAAAAACAAATCCGCCGAATGGTAATATGCCAATATGGAATCGAAAGGAATATGTCCGGTAAAAATGACATCATCCAAATCCAATGCATTTACAAGACCGACCAACTCGGAATAGTATTTCTCCATTCCGTTGTATGAGCCAACCAGAAATAATCTGGATTTCGGATTAATAAATTTTTTGTAGTAGTAAAACACCTTGATAATATCTTCCTGCTTTTTGTTCGGAGCTATCCGCCCGACAAAAAGGATATTCGTGAAATCATCGGAAGAGTAGCGTTCGACGATTTCCCGATTCGGCTCATTTTTGTAATCTTCATAATCAATTATTAGCGGTGTTACAACTGTATTCTTGTAGCCAAGTTCGACGAGCTCTGCACGATTATATTCGGAATCGGCAAAGGAATAGTCAAAATGATCTTTCAAGAAGACCAGTTCGTTTCTTCCGTCATCACACAGCTTTTCAGCGTTGGGATCATATCCGCTGAAAAAATGAGACGGTGTTATGTTATGATAATACATAATCTTGGTTGAAGTGAATTTGGGGATGTCATATGCGAGATGACAGCCAATTGCCATATGATAAATCACGGGCTTGTCCAAGGGGCACAAGTGTGCTTCCTTCGCAAGGGCAGCCATTTTCGGGTGAATATTTACTGCGTAAATATTGGTTTCAATGCCCTTGCTTCTGAGCAACTCCATGATTTTTACGGCTGAATTTCCAACAGCATCGCCATAACTTATCGTTGGAAGCAATTGATTAATCTCCATGCGGACCACAATCCTACTTTCTTCCGACAATGTAGTAATCTTGCGCTCCAAAAATAAAATCGTGCCATATATTCAGTGTTTGGTTAAACTTACTCAACATTTCACTGTCTGCCCCGTGAACGACCAATTCAGGAATTCTCAAGGATTCATGGTTGGGTGAAATGTAGAAAATTTCGATTTCACGATAACCTTCGGACTCCAACAAAAACTTGGCGGTGTAAGGGTGAACCGGTTTTGTATGGGTCAAGTCCATAAAGAAACTTTGGGCAAAGATGGACAAACTTCTCGGGTTCGGAGTTTCAGCGATAAAGTAACCGTTTGGTTTCAATTTGGCATAGGCCATCTGAATCAGGCGAATCAATTGCTGAGGCTGTAAATGTTCGATTACCTGCCCAAGGAAAATGCCGTCAACCGTGCCGTCCTCTACTGATTCCAAATAATCAAACAAATCAGCTTTATAAACTGTGAATCCGCGTTCTCGGCAGAACTCAATCATATCATCATTCAAGTCGACACCCTCGGCGCGCACACCGTGATTCGAAAGAAGTTCAAGGAATTCCCCTCTTCCGCATCCAAGATCCAAAACATATTGGCCAGGGGAGAAATAACGCAAGTATTCCCGCTGTCTTCCCATAATCTCTTCTCTAGAGCAGCGGTAATACTCTTCGAAAAGGAAGTAATCAAAATCCAGGGGTGCTTCTCCCAGCGACTTGGGAAGGACAGGTTGAAACTCTTCTTGCAGCGTTTGATGTTTCAATTTCCGCTCAAGTCGACGCAAACGATTGTTAGCGACATTGGTGCCAAGTTTCAACTGGCCAATTTCTTGCTCGCTGCGGGAGACTTGTTCCTGCACTTCCGAACGCAGTCTGTCAATCTCGTTTTGCAGAGACTGCCTGATGGATTGAGTAAAATTAACATCGATAGATGCGTTTTCCGATTGAACTTCCAGTTGTTTTTGAAATTGATTCAATCGATCAGTCAATTGCAACCGAAGATTTGCCAAACTCTCTTCCAATTGCACTCGAGAATTTTCCAATTGTGCAATTTTTTCAGACTGCTTAACTCGAAGATTAAGCAACTCTTTACCGTAATCGGCCTGTTGATTCGCCAGTTCTGAAATGGCATGATTCTGATATTGTGTCAAGTTGACCAGCTGATTGATCGCTCGAACAACCGTGGCGTTAAAGTAAACTTGATGATCCACAACAGGATTCATGTACCATCTCAGACATTTGCGGATAACTTTCTTTCCAAAAACAATAAATCTGCCCAAAAATTTTCTGTGCGAAGTCAAATGATAGTCGGCTGAGTACGACCAATTGCGATTCATTACAGCCTGTTCTTTCAACAACTCTTCCATTGACTGATTTGGATGAGCCAAGAAAGGCTTATTCATGCGCTCAAAGTTGATTTCTCCATCATAATTTCTTTTACGAATATTTTCGCGGATTTGATCCATGATTTCCTTGACATTTATTTCGGGATCTTGAATTTCTATTTTCACGTTGCACACCTGCCATTCAATCCATTTTATTGGTTGTTACCGGAAGATAGTTTACACCTGTGAAGAAGGGATGGTTGCCGGGAATGACTTGAATGATGGCCGCTTGGTCCCACCAGTCATAGTTTTGATAAGTATGTGCGGGACCGTCGTGCACGGCAACGGTCAAACTGTAATGTCCGATTCCCAGATTGGCCGGGAAGGAGAATTTGACCGTATGCTCGGTTTCCCCTTCACAAATTCCGAGATTCAATTTGGTATGATACGTATTCGTGCCGTATATCTCATTCCCCAAACGGTCTTTGAGCGCGATCCCGACCGTCGGATTTTCCAATGTTTTGTGGCATCGGAACTTCACCACGATGTCTATCATTTCGCCGACTTGAACCGCGGCTACCTCTTGACCGGAACTTTGAATGCTGACACTGATAATTTCAGCCAAACCCGTTCCTGAACGAATGGACATACGATTCCCAGCACCCTGGGTTAGCCTAATTTCGTAATCAGCCTCTCGTTTGGCAATAATGGCATTGTAATAATCGAGCACCTCGTCCGGAAGGCCGTCTTTGATCATCATGCCATGATCAAGCAGTATTGCCCGATCACATAGGTTTTTGACGGCCCCTGGGTCGTGTGATACGAACAGAAGAGTCGTCCCTTCTTCGCGAAATTGACGGATTCGATTGAAGCTTTTGTGTTGGAAATATGCGTCCCCCACCGAGAGAGCTTCGTCAACAATCAGAATATCGGGACGGACGGCCGTAGCCGCGGCAAAAGCTACCCTGACAGCCATACCGCTTGAATAGGTTCTGAGCGGTTTGTCCATATAGTGTCCGATTTCCGCAAAATCTTCGATGCTTGGCATCAATGCATCAATTTCATGATTCTTCAAACCCATCAATTGACATACCATGTATACATTTTGTCTGCCTGTAAAGTCGGAATGAAGCCCCATGCCAAGTTCGAGCAGGGCGGAAACGCGGCCATTGATGCGGATCGATCCTTCGCTGGGCTGGGTAGTTCCGGTTATGATTTTGAGCAGCGTGCTTTTCCCGGCGCCATTGTGCCCGATGATCCCGACGGATTCACCTTGTCTGACGGAGAAAGATATATTTCGAAGCACCCAGATATCATTATGAAATTGCTTGTCTCCCATCGACAGCCATTCAAGCACTCTGTGCGCTTTGGAAGGGTAGCTTTTGTAGTATTTACCTATATTCTCTACTGTTATCAAATCCATTACAATTCATCTACCATTTCTTTATTGAGTCGCTTAAAGGTGAAGTATCCCAATACAAGCGATAAAATCGCCATTAGGATAAAAGGTCCGCCCAACCCCCAATTCGGCCATTCTCCAACGAGGAACAAATCCTGATAGGATTGCATAAGCCAACATAAGGGATTAATGTCATGAATCCATTTGAAGCGTTCCGGTACAATATCCCGCGGATAAACAATGGGTGTCAGCCAGAACCAAAACTGAAGAATGACCGCCATGATATGTCCGACATCCCGGAAGAAAACATTCAGAGTTGCAAGCAGAGTTCCAAAGCCAACCATAAAACATTGCTGTAAAAACAGCAGAGGAATCATTGCGAGGATAGACCATCCGGGAAATTCACCGACAATGATCAGAAATATAAGATAAAGTCCCATCATAATCAAGTAATTGATGGACGATGACAGCAGAACGAACAGCGGCAAGCTTGTCCGCGGGAAGTTCGTTTTCTTCAACAGTTCGGAATGCTCAATAAATATTGTCTGCATACGATTCAATACTTCAGAAAGATAGAGCCAATTGATAATGCCGGCGCACAAATATATACTGTATGCAAATGCATTTTCAATTCCCGGCAACCGGGTCATCATGATTTGCGAAAATATCAAAGTATACACTAAGATTTGGGCAATTGGGTTCAGTATGGACCAGAGCGAACCGAGAAACGAATTCAGGTAGCGGATTCGAAAATCCCGGATCACGAGACCAAGAATAAATGAACGATAATGCCATAATGCGCGAATCAAGGCGCTTCAATCCCTTCGAATATATGCATGTATATGCATGGCTTTACTGTGCCTGAATAGAATTTCGCCAATAGGACAAGATGTCCGTCAAGCTGACGGAAAGCGGTATGGTTGGTTGCCAATTCATTTCGGCAGCCAACTTCTCGTTTGAGCCGATGTAACGGGGAAAATCCACCGGGCGGATCAATTTTTCGCTTTGCTTCACTTCGATCTCCACTGTGCTTGCTTGAAGGAAAAAGTCAAGAATAGACTGAATCTTGACAGGCGTGGATGAACAAACATTGTAAACTTCCCCGGCCTTGCCTTTGACAGCGATCAGGTGGTAAGCTCGCACTATATCCCTTACATCCAGGAAGTCCCGCTCCGCGGACAAATTTCCGACTTCCATCACCGGCTGCTTGATGCCGGCTTCAATCTCGCAAATTTGCCTTGCGAAGTCAGAAGTGACAAAACCCGGTCTTTGGCCGGGTCCGATATGATTGAAAGGCCGCACATGAATCGTGCGCATTCCGTAAGATTGATGGTATTGTCTTGCCAACAGATAAACGGTCACCTTGGAAATGCCATAAGGACTGATCGGCCTTAATGGAGTTTCTTCGTTAATCGGAATTTCCTCCGGCTTGACCAGCCCATATTCTTCCGAAGAACCGATGGTGAGAACCGTCGCGTCCTTCGCTTTGCTCTTTCGAATCGATTCCAGCAGACGGATGGTCAGAAGCACATTGGTATCAAAGGTTTCGATCTTGTGCTCCCAAGATGCCTTGACCGAACTTTGGCCGGCAAGATGAAAGATCACATTGGGTTGAAGGCGATCCAGGGTCTGCGTCAACGCTTCTTCATCTGACAGGTCAAGCTGGAGCAGCTTCCATTTAGCCCCTTCAAGTTCCTTTGAAATTCCGGAACGGGAAACGCCCCACACTTCGATCCCTTGGCTGATCAGGAAATCCGCCAGATGCTTCCCTACAAAACCTGTCACACCCGTAATGAATGCTTTCATTCACAAGCACCTTTTCTTCAAGCGTTCAAGATCGCTGTCCACCATCATCTTGACAAGTTGTTCAAAGCCAACTTCCTGCTTCCAGCCGAGTTTCGCTTTTGCTTTCGAAGGATCGCCGATAAGCAGGTCGACTTCAGCCGGACGAACAAATTTTTCGTCCACGACCACATGGTCACGCCAATTCAGACCAACGTGGCTGAATGCAACTTCCACCAGCTCTTGTACCGTATGCGTCTCGCCTGTGGCAATCACATAATCGTCCGGTTTGTCTTGCTGCAACATCAGCCACATGGCCTTGACGTAATCGCCGGCGAATCCCCAGTCGCGCTTTGCATCAAGATTGCCAAGCCGGAGTTGATTCTGCAGCCCCAGCTTGATCCGGGCGACGCCGTCGCTTACCTTGCGGGTGACGAATTCGATTCCCCGTCTCGGTGATTCGTGGTTGAATAGAATGCCCGAGCAGGCAAACATGTTGAAACTTTCTCGGTAATTTACGGTAATCCAGTGGCCGTAAACTTTGGCGACGCCATAGGGGCTCCGAGGATAGAAAGGCGTTGTTTCTTTCTGCGGAACTTCGACCACTTTGCCGAACATTTCGCTGCTTGACGCTTGATAAAATCTTGCGTCGGGCGCGGCAATGCGAAGCGCCTCCAGCATATTGGTTACACCGAGTGCAGTAAACTGTCCGGTAAGATAGGGTTGGGCCCAAGACGAACCCACAAAGGATTGAGCGGCCAGATTGTATACTTCATCAGGCTTGGAAATCTCGATAGCCCGGATCAGCGAACCGAGATCAAGCAGATCGCCGTCGATAAACTCGATTTCATTCTGGATGTGCGCGATGTTGTCCAGGATCGGGACGCTTGTCCGGCGGCGAAGCGCGTAAACTTTATAGCCTTTCTCCAAAAGCAGTTCCGCAAGATAAGAACCGTCTTGACCGGTAACCCCGGTAATGAATGCTCTTTTTTGCATCAGTTTCGTCTCCCAATCTTCTATGTTTTATTTGTTCATGTCGATTTCGCAATGTCGGAGTTCCCGACATGTGCTGATTGAAGGCGAATTTTGTTCCGACTCCGTTTTACTCATTTTACTCTAATAAATATTTGTTGTTCAACCCCTGTCTGAGGATTGAACTAGAATAGAATCACCTTTAAAATGACCATTAATATTATAGTGTAAATTTGAGAGAAAGTTTTCTTGCTAGATTTGTAAATTTTGAAATTCTGGCTTATCAATCCAACTACTTTGAACAAGAGGTCTAACATGAAAGGCATCATCCTCGCCGGCGGCACGGGTTCCCGCCTGTATCCGCTGACCAAAGTGACGAACAAGCATCTGCTCCCGGTCGGCGGCTATCCGATGATCTACCATGCCGTCGCCAAACTGAAAGAAGCCGGAATCCCCGACATTCTCGTCGTGACGGGCCGAGAGCATATGGGCGATGTTGTTAATCTGCTCGGCAGCGGACGGGAATTCGGGGTCTCCTTCACGTACAAGGTGCAGGATGAAGCGGGCGGCATTGCGCAGGCGCTGGGACTGGCTGAACAGTTTGTCGGCGGAGACCGGATGGTCGTCATTCTGGGGGACAACGTCTTTGCGGACAGCATCGTACCATTCGTCGAACGTTACAAGCGCCAGGAACGCGGCGCCCGGATCCTGATTCGGGAAGTGCCGGATCCGGAGCGTTTCGGTGTGCCGGAACTCCGGGACGGCTATATCGTCTCCATCGAAGAAAAGCCGCGCCAGCCTAAGAGTCGTTTCGCAGTAACCGGCGTATACATGTACGACAGCAAAGTTTTCGATATCATCCGGAAGCTCAAACCTTCCGCGCGCGGAGAGTTGGAAATCTCGGATGTCAACAACGCCTATATCGAAGCAGGGGAGCTGGCGTACGATATTCTGGAAGGCTGGTGGACGGATGCGGGCACGCATGCGTCGCTGGCCCGGGCGAACGAACTGGCCCGGAATATCCGGTTGGACGAATCTTTCGGGAAGATCCGCTGAAACGGCAGGGCAGGTGGAACATGAAGATCACGCATACACAAATCCCCGGGCTGCTCATGATCGAGCCGGTTGTGCACGGCGATGCCCGGGGGTTCTTTTTCGAGAGTTACAATGCGGATAAAATGCGCCAGCATGGCCTTCATCATGTCTATGTGCAGGACAATCACTCAATGTCCGTCCAGGCAGGGGTGTTGCGCGGTCTCCACTATCAACTTAATCCCAAGGCGCAGACGAAGCTGGTGCGGGTGACGGCGGGGGCGGTGTACGATGTCGTACTCGATATCCGCAAGGGATCACCAACCTACGGCAGATGGCAAGCCTTCATCCTGAGCGCGGAGAACAAACTGCAACTGCTCGTGCCGAAAGGATGCGCGCACGGCTTCTGCACGCTGGAGCCGAATACGGAAGTGCAATACAAGGTCGACGAGTTCTACTCGCCGGAGCACGACCGGGGCATCGCCTGGAACGATCCGGCCCTGGGGATCGACTGGCCGACCACTGAACCGATACTTTCAGATAAGGATAAGAAGCACCCGACGCTGGCGGAAGCCGAAAACAATTTTGTCTACGAAGGGTGAGCCGGGACGTGAAACTGCTGGTCACTGGGGGAGCGGGGTTCATCGGCAGCAACTTCATTCATTATATAGTGCGCCGATATCCGCATTACCATATCATCAACGTCGATGCGTTGACCTACGCGGGCAACCTGGAAAATCTGCGATCCATCGAAGGGCATCCGAACTACCGGTTCGTGAAGGCGGATATCGCCGACCGCGCGGCCATGGAACCATTGTTCCGGGAAGGCCTTGATGCAGTATTGAATTTCGCCGCGGAGTCGCATGTGGACCGCAGCATCATGCAGCCGGATCTGTTCGTGCGCACCAATGTGCTCGGTACGCAGACGCTGCTCGATTTGGCGAAACAGTACAAGGTCGGCAAGTTCGTGCAGATTTCGACCGACGAAGTGTATGGTGCGCTGGGCGATACGGGGCTGTTCACCGAGGAGACGCCGCTCGCGCCGAACAGCCCGTACTCCGCGAGCAAGGCGGGAGCGGATCTGCTTGTCCATGCGTATCACGAGACGTACGGCCTGAATGTCAACATTACGCGCTGCTCCAACAACTACGGACCGTACCAGTTTCCCGAAAAGTTGATCCCGCTCATGATACGCAATGCGCTCGAAGACAAGCCGCTGCCGGTCTACGGTGACGGGTTGCACGTGCGCGACTGGTTGTATGTCGAAGATCATTGCAGTGCGGTGGATTTGGTGCTGCACAAGGGTGCCAGCGGTGAAGTGTACAACATCGGCGGCAACAACGAGCGCACGAACATTGAGGTAGTAAAGACCATTCTGGCGGAGCTCGGCAAGCCGGAATCGCTCATCCGGTTTGTGAAAGACCGTCCCGGACACGACCGTCGCTACGGCATCGACGCAACAAAGATTCGCCGCCAGCTTGGGTGGCAGCCGAAATATTCCTATGAGACCGGTATCCAGGAGACGATTCGCTGGTATCTCGCGAATCAGGATTGGATGAACCAGGTGGTATCCGGAGCGTACCTCCAATATTATGAACAGCAGTACCGCGATCGGCAGGGATGATGATGGCCGGGAACGTGTTAAAAATTCTTGTCACCGGAGCGAACGGCCAATTGGGGCAGGAGCTTGTTCGTCTCCCCGCGCGGCCGGATATCGAGATCGCCGGATTCGGCCGGGATGAGCTGGACGTAACGGATCCCGAACAATGCCGGAACGTGATCGGCTCATACAAGCCGGAAGTCGTCATCCATTGCGCGGCTTACACGAAGGTCGACCAAGCCGAGTCAGAGCCGGACGAAGCGTATCGCGTCAACGCCGACGGGACTCGGAATGCCGCCCTTGCAGCGGAACAAATCGGCGCCAAGTTCGTTTATATCAGTACAGATTACGTTTTCGACGGAAAAGCCAATGCGCCTTACCGCGAAAATGACCGCACGGATCCGCAGTCGGTGTACGGCAAGTCGAAGCTGGCCGGGGAGCAGTGGGTTCAGTCGCTGTCCAGCCGCTATTTCATCGTGCGCACGTCGTGGGTGTTTGGGAAGTACGGAAGCAATTTCGTGAAGACGATGCTCAGGCTGGCGGAAGAGCGTGACAGTCTCAAGGTCGTGAGCGACCAGGTGGGTTCGCCGACTTACACGCTGGACCTCGCGCAGTTCCTGCTGGAGTTGGTGCAGACAGACCATTACGGCATCTTCCATGCATCGAATTCCGGCGCCTGCTCCTGGTACGATTTCGCGAAGGCGATTTTCGAGGAACGGGGTCTGCATGTGCAGGTCGAGCCGTGCGCGACGGCCGAGTTTCCGCGTCCCGCGCCGCGCCCTGCTTACTCGGTGCTCGATCACGGTGCCATCCGGGCGCACGGCCTTAAGCCGCTGCGTCCGTGGCGGGAAGCGCTGCGCAGCTTCCTGCAGCAAAAATAAATGACAATCCGGGGTGTGTTATGAAAATCCGCAAAGCCATTATTCCCGCGGCCGGGCTTGGGACCCGGTTCCTTCCGGCGACGAAGGCGATGCCGAAGGAAATGCTGCCGATCGTGGACAAACCGACCATTCAATACATTGTGGAAGAAGCGGTTGAATCGGGTATCGAAGACATCATCATCGTTACGGGCAAAGGCAAGCGGGCGATTGAAGATCACTTTGATTCCAGTTTCGAGTTGGAGTACAATCTGCGGCAAAAAGGGAAACTCCAAATGCTTGAAGAGGTGCAGTACCCCTCGAATATTGCGGATATCCACTATATCCGGCAGAAAGAACCGCGCGGGTTGGGGCACGCGGTATGGTGCGCGAGGAAGTTCATCGGGAACGAGCCGTTCGCGGTGCTGCTCGGCGATGATATTATTCAGTCCGATGGCGAGCCGGCCTTGAAGCAAATGATCCATTTGTTCAATGAGTTGCAGTCCTCCATTATCGGTGTGCAACGTGTACCCAAACAAGATGTATCGCGTTACGGGATTGTCGACGGCGTGCCCGAAGGCGAACGTGTGCAACGAGTTCGCACACTGATCGAGAAGCCCGATGTTGAGCGGGCGCCATCCGATATGGCGATCATGGGCCGATACATACTGACGCCCGCCGTCTTTGACATTCTGGGAAGCCAGGAGCCGGGTGCGGGCGGGGAGATTCAATTGACGGATGCGATCGGCACGCTGGCAAAATCCGAGGCTGTATATGCATATGAGTATACCGGCATGCGCTACGATGTGGGCGAGAAGCTCGGTTTCATCAAAACCACGCTGGATTTTGCCATTCAACGGGACGAACTGAGGGAAGAACTGATCAAGTATATGAGGAAATTGTTGGACCGTCACGAATCGGCCGCATTCGCGTCGGGGCGTTAAGCGCCGTTCCCGGCCGTGCGGGCAAGCGGCGCCGGCTGCTTAAGCGTGCGGTGTCGAAGCGCGGCGGAATCTAGTGGAAGATTGTTGGTAGGATTCATTTTTTCTGCTAGAATTGTAGTGAATGATTAAATGGCCTCATTGCCGGTCATCTGTGGGTGAGTGCGGTGTTAAGGCAGAATCAGCGATTTCTAACGCAAATTTATGTGCTTTTCGATGCGATCGGCATGATCGTCGCTTTCCTTGCGGCGTACTGGATCAAGTTCGAAAGCGGTTGGCTGCCCGGAACGGAGGCGTTGTCATTCAGTTCCTACCTGCTCTGGGGGCTCGTATACGCCATTCTTGCCGTGCTTGTCGGCTATTCCGCCGGACTCTACAAACCGCGGCGGCGGACGAAACTCTCGACGGATGTCTGGAAGCTCGGGCAGGTGCATCTGCTCAGTTTCGTCGGGCTGCTCAGCTTCCTCTATTTCGCGAAAGAGATCCACGTGTCGCGGGAGTTTCTCGGCATCTTCCTGGGACTGAACCTGACAGTACTGTCCGTCTACCGGATCGCAGTCAAGATGACGCTGTTCCGCCTGCGCCGCGCGGGTTACAACAAGAAGTATCTGCTCATTCTCGGCGCGGGATCGGTTGGGCGCAATTTCTATAAGAGTCTGCTGCAATATCCCGAGCTGGGTTATGAAGTTTTCGGCTTTCTCGACGACAATCTGACGGAACATCCCCCGAACGGACTTCCGATGCCGCCGATACACGGCGGACTGGATCGACTGGATGAGCTGCTCCGCAAGCATACCATTGATGAGGTGATTATCGCCCTGCCGCTCGCAGCGCACGAGAAGTTTGCGGAAATCATCGAGACCTGCGACAACGCCGGCGCGAAGACGCTGATTATCCCCGACTATTTCGATCTGCTGCCGGCGCGGCCGTACTTCGATAATTTTGCGGGCATTCCGCTCATCAACGTGCGCGACATTCCTTTGGACGAGCTCGGCAACCGGCTGCTGAAGCGGGTTTTCGATATTGTGTTCTCGATCGCGGCCATCATCGTGACGTCGCCGATCATGCTGATTGCCGCCATCGGGATCAAGCTGACGTCGCCGGGTCCCGTCATCTTCAAGCAGGAGCGGATGGGGCTGGATCGGCGCACCTTCGTCATGTACAAGTTCCGGACCATGCATGTGTCGGATCAGAAGACGGCGGATACGCAATGGACGGTGGAGAACGATCCCCGCCGCACGAAGTTCGGCGCCTTCCTGCGCCGGACGAGCATCGACGAACTGCCGCAGTTTTTCAATGTGCTGAAGGGCGATATGAGCGTTGTCGGCCCGCGTCCCGAGCGGCCGTATTTCGTGGAGCAGTTCAAGGACGAGATCCCGAAATACATGGTGAAGCACCACGTCCGCCCGGGCATCACCGGCTGGGCGCAGACGAACGGGCTGCGCGGCGACACCTCGATCCAGGACCGGATCAACCACGATTTGTATTATCTCGAGAACTGGTCGTTCATGTTTGATCTGAAGATTATCATCTTGACGATCTTGAGGGGATTTGTGAACCGCAATGCCTATTGACACCACGGGTCTGACGGGGAGCAGGCCGGACGTGTCGGTCATCATCCCGACGCTGCAGGCCGGCGAAGCACTGCGCAGGCTGATCGAAAAGTTGCAAGCCCAGACGCTCACGCCGCGCGAGATCCTCGTCATCGACTCGGCTTCGACGGACGGTACGCCTGAGATCGCGTCGGGCTGCGGCGTTCGGGTAATCGGAATCGATCGGAAGGACTTCGACCATGGCGGGACGCGCAATCTGGCCGCGTCATATGCCGTCGGTGAAGTTCTTGTCTTTATGACGCAGGATGCCGTGCCGGCGCATCCGGAGATGCTGGAGCGGCTGGTGGCGCCGCTTGAGGATGAGCGGATTGCTTGCACCTATGCGCGGCAGGAGCCGCGTCCCGGGGCGGGCGTGCTGGAGCGGCTGACACGCGCGCACCTTTACCCGGAGCAGCCGGACGTGAAATGGAAATCGGATCTCCCGCGGCACGGCATCCGGACGTTTTTCTGTTCGAACGTATGTGCGGCGTATCGGCGGGATGTGTTTGAACAGCTGGGACGTTTTCCGTCGCCGGTGCTGTTTAACGAAGATTTGTTCTTCGCGGCGCGGTGCATTCTGGCGGACTACGGAGTGGCGTATGCGGCTGACGCGCGCGTCGTCCACTCCCACGATTATACGCTCGTGCAGCAGTTCCGGCGCTACTTCGACAACGGCGTCTCTATGTGCGGCAATGACACGGTATACGCCTGGTCGGGGGTCGGCCGATCCGGGGGCGGCATGGTGCTCGCCGTCTCGCGCGAGTTGATCCGGATGCGGCGGATGCGGTACATTCCGTGGCTTATCGCGGAATCGGCCGCGAAGTTCGTCGGCTACCAGCTCGGCAAACGGCACCGGATGCTGCCTGGAGCACTTTGCAGAAGGTTCAGCATGCACCGCGGCATTTGGGATCGGTATTATCGGGACCGGGCGCGTACGGGCGCGGGCGGCGAGACGCTGCGCGGGTGATTCGCGCGAAGGCGGCCGAATGCCCTGCGGTCGGAAATGCCGTTCGCCGGGCTGTCCGGTGCGAGTCTCGTTTTGCGGTTAGAGGAGGAGCGGCTGCAGATGAGGAAAGGTCTGATCATCGCCGCGGCGGTCATGTTGCTGCTGGGCGGCGGAGGCTACTGGGGCTTGCAATACGGCAAAAAGCTCATCGCGGAACGCGTGCTTCAGACCGGCTGGAGCGGGGCGACCGCCGATTCATGGCGCTTCTGGACCGGCTCGACGCGGTGGCCGTCGCGCCGGAGACGGACGAAGAGCGCGAAGCGTTCGTCAACCTGAACACGCCGGAAGCGTACACGGCGTACGTGGCGCGGTACGGGGACAACATCGAAAACATACAAAAAATTAGTCGCATTAGAAAGTTTAAATCTTGTACCCTGTATTTCAACATCCGTCGTTTTGCGATTGATCGGGACTAATTTATTGTGAACAAAAGGAATAAGTGTTAATATTTCTTGGAAATCCCTTCAGGTATCGCGAAAAATGTCTATGATTATAGATATTAACTTTATGATTAAACAAGTATGCCGGTGATGAGAATATGAAAATGGTAAAGTTAAATAAAGAATTATACGCATTTGTTTTAGGATCAATATTGGGCGCAATATCTTTTATTTCCATTTACGGAACAAAGATATTGAATATAACTTATGTCGATTGGCTGATGAATAAGGGAGACTTGACCCAACATTACTTGGGATGGGCTTATTTTCGCAATGATCCATGGTCGTTTCCTTTGGGATCCATTCCTTCATTTGGATATCCATTTGGGGTATCCGTAGTGTATACGGATTCAATTCCTTTATTTGCGCTGTTGTTCAAGGTGTTTAGCCCAATTCTGCCTAGCAAGTTCCAATATTTTGGTATTTGGGGGATCCTGTGTTATGCACTGCAGGGAGGTATTGCCTCGTTAATAATCAGAAAATATACAGACAAATATTTGATTATCGGAATTTCGTCTTTGTTTTTGATATTCAGCCCAATTTTGATTCAAAGAATGTTCACCCACACGGCATTGGCAGGTCATTGGATTCTTTTGCTGGCGATAGCGGTATGGGTTTATAGAGAAAGAGTTCAAAAGAATCAAAAAATTGAAACTATCGTTTGGTCCATTATCTGCAGTTTGTCCGTCCTGATTCATCCTTACTTGGCTGTGATGGTATTCGCGTTGCTGGCCGGGTACTTGATTCACGATTATCTTGAGTATCACAGAATGAAAAAGAATATCCTTGTATTATCAACATCAATAATTTCTACAGCTTTATCATTTTGGCTTGCCGGTGGTTTTATCCATACAAGCAATCTTAGTGAAGGAGGATTGGGATACTATTCTCTAAACGGAAATGCCCTCTTCAATCCCCAAGGGTGGTCAAGATTTCTTAAGGACCTACCGCTGGCCACGGGGGGGCAATACGAAGGTTTCATGTACCTCGGATTCGGGACAATGTTACTAGTTCTGATCAATTTGGCCATGTTGGCTTATAAGAAAATTGAACTTGATAGACCAAAAGTGATATCGGTCGGGATAGTATGTTTGGTTTTGTTTTTTTTGTCTTTGAGTAATACGCTTACCTTTAATGACAAGGTACTTTTTACAATTCCGTTGCCAAATTTCATTGAAAAAGCACTCGGTGTATTTAGGGCGACCGGGAGGTTATTCTGGCCGGTTTTTTATCTGATTACGTTGGCGGCAATCATTAATTTGATAAAAAATAAAGTTTCCAATACTAAACTTGCTGTACTATTACTTTGCGTTTTTATCCTGCAATATTCAGATTTCTTCCACATTTATAAGCAAAAACATTCAGATTTCGACCGGGAAATTCATTATGAGAGTCCGTTAAAATCTCCCTTTTGGACAGAAATTGCGGATAAAATCGAAAATATTATTAGAATTCCAGCTACAATGGAAGAGTATGAGCAATTTTCTTGGTTTGCCGTTAACCATGGATTGACATACAATACTGGGTATTTTGCAAGAGGACCTTACGAAGAAATAAACCGCTATGCAACTGAAAAGTTACAGCAACTAATGGCAGGGAATGTGGATCCCAAAGACCTGTTTATCGTCAGGAATTCCGAAGAAGAGTTATTGGAAAAATGCGGATATGAACTTGCATGTGCTTTTGTTGATGGTTACATTGTTGCTTACTCCAGTAAAATTGATTTAAGTCAAAATATCGACAGTGCGCATAAAATTACAAGAAATCACATATCATTTGTCGATTATTTGACGCACGTAGAAACAAGTTTCGGTGATAAGGATTACCTGATACTCGCTTCCGTGCGAGATGAGACTACCGCGAGCCTGAACGAAGAAATAGCCGACAAAATGCGACAGATCGGCATGTCAGCGGATTTGACGGGAAAATATCGATGGAGCTATGTTTGGGCGAAATCAACAAAGAGCGGAGAAGTCTTGATCGAAACTTTGCAGGAGGCCATGATAGAGCATAAATTAACGGCTGGACAGAGCATTGCAGAACAGCCTTTGCGTGGAGATATCATCATAAAAAGCGCCGGATTTGATAAAGGGAATCTTTCGGAAATTGTCATTAATGGCATTAACTATTCACTGGCTTCCCGAGGCATGAACTTTGTGGTCTACAATATCGCTGAAGACAAGGTGGTTGAACTGGCAGCATTTGATTTGCACTCCAAGACGGATGGCATAATGTTTACACTTTCAAGTCTGGAGGGTTAATGTTTGAAACTCATTTCAGTTGTTGTCCCTTGCTATAACGAGGAACAGAATGTCGAGGTCATATATGAAGCCGTATATCGGGTGTTCAGCAGTTTGCACCCGCTGGTGAACTTTGAAATGATTTATGTCAATGACGGGAGTACAGATCACACTGCATTCAAAATAAAGCAACTTGCCTCTACAAAAAAAAATGTGGGATTCATTGACTTTAGTCGAAACTTTGGCAAAGAAGCGGCAATAATGGCGGGATTGGAGGCTGCTTCTGGCGATGCGATCATCATTATGGATGCAGATCTTCAGGACCCTCCGCAATTAATCGAGCAAATGGTCATGGAATGGTTGGCGGAAAATTATGAAATTGTATATGCAAGAAGGATCGACAGAAAAGGAGAGCCGTTTCTCCGCAGTTGGTTTTCCAAGCAGTTTTATAAATTGATCAATAAATTAAGTGATGTTCAAATTGTCAATGGTGCAAGAGATTTTCGGTTGATGGATCGAAAAGTTGTGGACAATATTCTGAGACTAAGGGAGAGAAATCGTTTTTCAAAAGGATTGTTTGAGTGGGTTGGATTCAAATCGAAATGTATAGAGTATTCAAATGTAGAGCGAAATGCCGGCAGTACGAGTTGGAGTTTTATGAAGCTGTTCAGATACGCGATTGATGGAATTGTTGCCTTCTCTACTGTTCCTTTGCAGTGGGCGACCATTCTGGGTTTTTTAACTGCAACTACCGCTTTTATGTACATGATTTATGTGATCATCAGCACCCTTATCTTTGGGATATCAGTTAACGGTTACGCATCGACAGTTTCGTTTTTGCTGTTCTTTGGGGGAATTCAATTGATTTTTTTGGGTATCATTGGAGAATACATTGGAAGAATATTTGTTGAGATTAAGGCCAGACCACATTATATAATCAGGGAGCAAATCATGAGTGAATATCAAACGAGTAAAGAAAATTTTAAAGAGTTGTCTCGGATCTAGTTTTGTGAGATTTTGCATTGTTGGTCTTATAAACACAGCTCATCATTATCTGTGGTTTTTTTTGTTATCTGATTTCCTGGGCCCTGTTTATTCAAACATTATGGCTTTTGTATTTGCAAATATCGGTGCGTATTTTTTGAATACCATATTTACTTTCAAGGAAAAACCGTCTGTTCGAAGTTTTTTAAAATTTCCCGTTGTATCCATCGCTCAACTGCTTATTAACTATTTGGTACCCGCTGCGTTTGTATATTGGTCGATAGAGTATGTCTTCTTTGTTCCAATCTTGTCAACAGTAATCTGTCTGCCCCTGGTTTTTTTACTTACGAAATTTGCGATTAAAGGAAGTGTGGTTTCCCGCAAAAACCAATGACTTGATTCGGTTCCGATTACGAGCAAGCGGCGCGCCGCACGAATCACGGAAAGGTCAGATGCATCATGGCATGGTTTTATGTATTCATCGGCGGGCTGCTGGAGATCGGCTGGGCTTACGGCATGAAAGTGTCGGAAGGCTTCACGCGGCCGCTGCCAAGCGCGGTGACCATCTTCCTGCTCATCGTCAGCTTCTATTTCTTCGCGAAATCGATGACGATGCTGGAGACCGGTGTGGCGTACGCCGTCTATACCGGCATCGGGACGGCCGGTACGGCCATCATCGGCATGATGTTCCTGGGCGAGTCGGCCGACCCGTTGCGGATCTTCTTCCTTGCGCTGCTCATCGGCGGCATCATCGGCTTGAAGGTCATCAGCCCGGAAGAACCGCAGAACAAGAAGCAGACGGACGAAGGAGGGGCAGGCTGAAATGGCATGGATCTGGCTGCTGATCTCCGGACTCGGCGAAATCGGCGGCGTTACCTTTATCAAGCTGTCGGACGGCTTCAAACGGTGGAAACCGACCGTCGGCGTGGCCGTTTCAAGCTTCATCAGCTTCTATTTCCTGTCGCTCGCGCTGCGAGAAATTCCGATCGGCACCGCATACGGCATCTGGACGGGCATCGGAGCGGCGGGAAGCGTGCTGCTCGGCATGGTGCTGTTCAAGGAATCGCGGGACATCCGCAAACTGCTGTTCATCGCGATGATCATCGCCGGCGTCGTCGGACTGCGGTTCTTCGGCGCGTAAAGTCCACGCCGGCCTGCATACCCCTGGCACCGCAAAGCCAGGGGTTTATTCATTTTCAGGTGGGATGATTCACCGCTGAACGGATACACTATCTGGAAAAAAGGAAAGGCTGAACCACCATGCGGCGTTCTTTCCTCGCAGCGGCGATACTGGCGGCACTGCTCCTGCCGGCGGTCCCCGCGCCGGCGGAGGCCATGGCGGCCCAGGCGGCCGGGCCCGGCCTGAAGCCGCCCGCACATCCGGCCGAGCCGGAGGCACCGCCCGCTCCCGCGCACACCCCGATCCGCCCGGATGTGTGCGCCCCCGCTTCGCCGGCGGACCTGAAGCGGCGCGTCCCGTTCACCGTGTTCGCGCCGCGCACGCTGCCGGCAGGCTGGGTCCCGGCGGTCTGCGCCTACCCGCCGGGCAGCCGGCGCGTGTACGGCCTGCGCATCCAATTCCGCGCGGCCTGGACGGCGCTGCCGCCGGCCGGCATCCTCGGGGACCGGATCGCCGGCATCGCCCAGACGAAGGCGTACCTTGCGCAGCTCACGGACAAGCACGGCGAGCCCGTGCGGCTGCGCGGCCGGACCGCGCGGTTCGAGCCTTGGCCGCCCGGCGCCCGAGACGAAACCGGCCGCGCCTTTCACGGCGGCGTCCTGCGGTGGATCGAGCAGGGCACGCTGATCGAGATCGACAGCCGTTTCCTGACGCGGGAGCAGATGATCCGGCTGGCGGAAGAGCTGCGGCCGCTGTCCGGCACATCCGCCGGAAGCGTTCGGCCGCAATTGCCAATTCTCCCCGGCAATTCTATACTGGGGATGCAGGACAGACACGCCCGGGCCTGACGCGTCTGACCAGGTCCGGGTGCGGCTCGGGGCTCAAGGGAGGCGGACGCGGTTGATACGGATCGGGCTGGCGGGATGGGGCGACCATCCGTCGCTCTATCGGCATGCCCGGCAAGCGGGCGGGAAACTCCAAACCTACAGCGGCTGGTTCGACATCGTCGAAGTCGATGCGTCGTTCTATGCCATCCAGCCGGAGAACGTGACGGCGAAGTGGGCGTCCGAGACGCCTGACGGCTTCGGCTTCATCGTGAAGGCGTACCAGGGGATGACCGGCCACGCCCGCGGCGGCGTGCCTTACCCGGACACGGCTGCCATGTTCGCCGCATTCAGCGCGTCGCTCGAACCGATGCGCGAAGCGGGCAAGCTGCTCGCCGTCCTGTTCCAGTATCCGCCGTGGTTTGACTGCACGCGGGAGCACGTGAACAAGCTGCGCGAAGCCCGGGCGTTGATGGACGGCATCCCGTGCGCGCTCGAGTTCCGCAACCGCACCTGGTTCGAGGCCGGCATGCGGGATAAGACGCTCGCGTTCATGAAGCGGGAAGGCTGGATCCACAGCGTGTGCGACGAACCGCAGGCCGGGGAAGGCTCGATCCCGATCGTCGATGAAGCGACCGATCCCGGCCTGACCCTCGTCCGGTTCCACGGCCGCAACGCGGCCGGCTGGAACGCCGGCGGGCCGGGGTGGCGCGACGTGCGCTACCTGTACCGCTATGCCGAAGCGGAGCTCAAGGAATGGATGCAGCGGCTGAAGCGGCTTGAGGCGCAGTCCGGCACGGTCTGCGTCATCTTCAACAACAACTCCGGCGGCGACGCCGCGGACAACGCGCTGCAGCTCATGCGCATGCTCGGCCAGCGCCCGCCGCGCGGCAGCTTCGACCGGCCCGAGGAGCCCGAGCAGATGGACTTGTTCGAACTTTAAATTCAAGACAAGGAGTGAGGCTGGCGATGGCCAACGTACAGCATGTGGCCGAAACGACGACGCTGAACAACGGCGTGAAAATGCCGTGGTTCGGGCTGGGCGTCTACAAGACGCAGGAAGGACCGGAAGTGGAACAGGCGGTGGCCGCCGCCCTGGAGGCCGGCTACCGGCTGATCGACACCGCCGCGCTGTACGGGAACGAGAAGGGCGTCGGCAACGCCATCCGGGCCAGCGGCATCCGCCGGGAAGACATTTTCGTCACGACGAAAGTATGGAACAGCGACCAGGGCTACGACGAGACGCTGCGCGCGTTCGAAGCGAGCCTGAGCAGACTCGGCTTCGACTACGTCGACCTGTACCTCGTCCACTGGCCGGTGAAAGGCAAATACAAGGACACCTGGCGCGCCCTCGAGCGGCTGTACAAGGAAGGGTATGCGCGCGCGATCGGCGTCAGCAACTTCCATATCCATCACCTGGAGGATCTGCTGTCCTCGTGCGAAGTGAAGCCGGCCGTGAACCAGGTCGAGTGCCATCCGCTGCTCACGCAGGAGGAGCTGCGCAAATACTGCCGCGATCAGCACATCGCCTTCCAGGCGTGGAGCCCGATCATGAAAGGCCAGCTCGACCTGCCGGTAATCACGGAACTGGCGGCGAAATACGGCAAGACCCCGGCCCAGATCGTGCTGCGCTGGGACCTTCAGAACGACATCCTGACCATTCCGAAATCGGTTCGCCCCGAGCGCATCCGCGAGAACGCGAACATTTTCGATTTCGAGCTGTCTGCCGAAGACATGGCCCGCATTGACGGCCTGAACCGGAACAGCCGGTTCGGCGCGGACCCCGACAATTTCAATTTCTGAGTCAATTTCTGAGCCTCCGGCGCCCTGCGGGAACCGCTGCCTGTTCCGCCGCGCCATGCATCTCCGGCCGCCCGGCGGTGAACACTACGAGCGGACATGAGCGGCCGCCCGTTGACAACCTCGAACTGTAACGAATATAATTACAGTACGAAGCGAGGTGCCCTCATGAACAGCGAGTTCACCATAGCGGTGCACAGTCTCGTCCTGCTGGCGTACCTTCCCGAGCGGATGGCATCCAGCGAGACGATCGCGGAGAACGTCCAGACGAACCCGGCGCGCATCCGCAAAGTGATGAGCGTGCTCAGGAAGAGCGGCTTCGTCGAGACGCGGGAAGGGGTGCGCGGCGGCTACCGGCTGGCGGTCGAACCCGGCGAGGTGACGCTCGGCGACATCTACCGCGCCATGGCGCAAGGGTCGCTCATGCCGGGCTGGTGCTCGGGCGATCCGGAGATGGACTGCATCGTCGGCTCGAACATGCGGACGGTCATGAACGGCATTTTCTGTACGGCGGAGAAGCGGCTGGAGGATTACTTCGACAGCATCACCATCCAGGCCGTGCTCGGTCAGATCCGCGCCTGCTAGGTGTGTCGGGCTTGTCTCAAGCCCTCGCATACAGCGCGGAGCGCAGCATGCGCTTCGACATCTTGACGAGGAAAGGAGATCAGACGATGGCTATCGAACTGACGAAAGACAACTTCCAGGCGAGCATCGCCGAAGGCGTAACGCTGGTTGATTTCTGGGCGCCCTGGTGCGGCCCTTGCAAAATGCAGCTTCCGATCGTTGAAGAACTGTCCGCGGAACTCGGCGACCAGGCGAAGATCGGCAAAATCAACGTCGACAACGAACCGGAGCTCGCATCCCAATTCGGCGTCATGAGCATCCCGACGCTGATCCTGTTCAAGGACGGCCAGCCGGTTGACAAAATGGTCGGCCTGCAGCCGAAGGAAGCGCTGAAGACGAAGATTCTGGCCCACGTGTAAGCGCAAATGGCCGAACCGGGAAGCCTGTGTCCAAGTCATCTCCCTGCCGGGAGACGGCGGGCGCAGGCTTTTTCTCTTCCATGACCACCTGCCCTCATGTATAATGGCGAGAGATGATAACGGCCAGGGACAAGGAGTTGCAAGAGCATGGGGCTTAAAGCGGGTATCGTCGGTCTTCCCAACGTCGGGAAATCGACGCTGTTCAACGCCATTACGCAAGCGGGCGCGGAGTCCGCGAACTATCCGTTCTGCACGATCGACCCGAACGTCGGCGTCGTCGAAGTGCCGGACGAGCGGCTCGACAAACTGACCGAACTGGTGAAACCGCAGCGGAAAGTGCCGACCGCCTTCGAATTCGTCGACATCGCCGGCCTCGTCGCCGGCGCGAGCAAGGGCGAAGGGCTCGGCAACAAATTTCTGGCGCACATCCGCGAAGTGGATGCGATCGTGCACGTCGTCCGCTGCTTCCAGGATGAAAATATTACCCACGTCTCCGGCAAGGTCGATCCGCTGAGCGACATTGCGACGATCAACCTGGAGCTGATTCTCGCCGACCTCGAGACGGTGGAGCGGCGCCTCGAGCGCGCCCGTAAGAACACGAAGAGCGGGGAGAAAAAATATATCCAGGAAGTCCAGGTGCTGGAGCGGATCCGCGAGGCGCTCTACAATGACCAGCCGGCGCGCAGCGTGGAGCTGGACGACGACGAAAAGCTGCTCGTCCGCGACCTGCACCTGATCACGAGCAAACCGGTGCTGTACGCGGCGAACGTCAGCGAGTCCGAAGCGGCAAACGCGGACGGCAATCCGCTCGTCCAGGCCGTCCGGGCCTACGCCGATTCGGAAGGCGCCGAAGTCGTGCCGATCAGCGCGAAAGTGGAGGCCGAGATCGCCGAGCTCGACGGCGAGGACAAGGCGCTGTTCCTGGAGGAGCTCGGCATCAAGGAATCCGGCCTGGACCGGCTGATCAAGGCGGCCTACAAACTGCTCGGCCTGCAGACGTACTTTACGGCCGGCGAGCAGGAAGTCCGCGCCTGGACGATCCGCAAGGGCACGAAGGCGCCGCAGGCGGCCGGCGTCATCCACTCCGACTTCGAACGCGGCTTCATCCGCGCCGAGGTCGTCTCGTACGAGGACTTCGTGGCGGCCGGCTCGATGAACGCGGTGCGCGAACGCGGCCAGCTGCGCCTCGAAGGCAAGGACTACGTCGTGCAGGACGGCGACATCATGCACTTCCGCTTCAACGTCTAGGGACGCGCGAACCGCTCATGCGGCGAAAGGGCCTTGCGCCCTTTTTTCGTTGGAAGATGGTTGATTCTGCCGCCGCTTTCCGGCGCGGGATGCCGGCACGCAGGGGGCGCGTTTGTGGTATAATGAAAAGTACGGAACTTGGAAGCAGGGGTGTTCATCGATGTTGCTGGACCGTTTGCAGGCGCTGGCGGACCGCTACGAGAAGCTGAGCGAGCTGCTGTGCGATCCCGCGGTCGCGGCCGATCCGAAGCGGCTGCGCGAATATTCGAAGGAACAATCGGATCTGGAAGAAGCCTATCAGGCTTATATCGAATACAAGAAAGTCGTCGCGCAGCTGGATGACGCGAAGGCGATGCTCGGCGAGAAGCTGGACGATGAAATGCGGGACATGGTCAAGCAAGAGATCGAGGAACTGACCGCGCGGCGGGAGGAGCTGGAGAAGCGCATCCGCGTCCTGCTGCTGCCGAAAGACCCGAACGACGACAAGAACGTCATCGTCGAGATCCGCGGCGCGGCCGGCGGCGACGAAGCGGCGCTGTTCGCGGCAGACCTGTACCGGATGTACACCCGTTATGCCGAAAGCCAGGGATGGCGAGTCGAACTGCTTGACGCGAACGTGAGCGACCTCGGCGGCTTCAAGGAAGTCATCTTCATGATCTCCGGCAAAGGCGCTTACAGCAAGCTGAAATACGAGAGCGGCGCGCATCGCGTGCAGCGCATTCCGGTGACCGAGTCGGGCGGACGCATCCATACGTCGACGTCGACGGTGGCGGTGCTTCCGGAAGTCGAAGAGGTCGAAGTCGAGATTCTGGACAAAGACATCCGCGTCGACACCTTCTGTTCCAGCGGCGCCGGCGGCCAGTCCGTCAACACGACGAAATCGGCCGTGCGCGTGACGCACATCCCGACCGGCATCGTCGCGACGTGCCAGGACGGCAAGTCGCAGAACGACAACAAGCAGAAGGCTTTGCAGGTGCTGCGCGCGCGGATCTACGAGATGCGGCGGCAGGAGGAAGAGGCGAAGCTTGCGGGCGAGCGGCGGAGCAAGGTCGGCACCGGCGACCGGAGCGAGCGGATCCGGACCTACAACTTCCCGCAGAGCCGCGTCACCGATCACCGGATCGGGCTGACGCTGCATAAGCTCGACGCCGTCATGAACGGCGAGATCGACGAGATCATCGACGCGCTGACGCTGGCGGAGCAGGCCGAGCTGCTCGAGCAGGAGAACGCGGCGATCGTCTGATCTTGAGGCGGCATGGCGTCAAAGACGACAAGAACGGAACGAACGGAAAGGAGGCTGCCGGATGGCGGACAGACGGAACGAAGCCGCCCGTTTCGAGCCGGCCGAGGGCCTCACGATCGGAGAAGCCTGCCTGCAGGCTTCTTCTTTCTTGGCCGGGTGCGGCGTGTCCGAGCCGCGCGAGAACGCCGAGCGGCTGCTCATGCACGCGCTCGGCCTTGACCGCGCCGCGCTGCTGCGCGATTGGCGCGAGCCGATGCCGGCCGGCCGGCTGGCGGAGTGGGCGGCGATGGTGGGCCGCAAAGCCGCGGGCGAGCCGGTGCAGTACATTACCGGCGAGCAATGGTTTTACGGCCTGCCGCTGGCCGTATCTCCGGCCGTGCTGATTCCCCGGCCGGAGACCGAGCTGCTCGTCGAAGCCGTGCTGGAGACGGCCGACCGGCTGTGGCCGGACGCCGGCGGCGGCGCGCGTCTTCGCGCCGCCGACATCGGCACCGGCAGCGGCGCCATCGCCGTCGCGCTGGCGGTGCAGCGCCCGCACTGGCGACTCTGCGCGACCGATCTGTCGCCGGACGCGCTCGCCGTTGCGAAGGCGAATGCGGAGCGGCACGGCGTGTCGGACCGCATCGCCTTCATCCGCGGCGATCTGCTCGAGCCGTTCGCCGCGGGAGGCGGGGACGGGGACGACCGCGCACTCGATATCGTGGTGTCCAATCCGCCCTATATCCCGTCGTCCGACCTGCCCGGTCTGCAGCGCGAAGTGCGCGACTACGAGCCGCATCTCGCCCTGGACGGCGGCATCGACGGACTCGATCCGTACCGCCGCATGGCGGCCCAACTGCGGACGCTGCCGTCCGCGCCGCGCATCGCCGCCTTCGAAGTCGGCCTCGGACAGGCCCGCGGCGTTGCCGATCTGTTGGATGCGGCCGGCCTTTGGCCCGACATCCGCATCGTCCGCGACTACGCGGGCATCGAGCGCCACGTCATCGCCTCGGCGCCATAAGCTCTTTTCCCTGCCTGTGGCCGCCATATGTCTGTTCCGCCCGCTTTTGCGGTATCCCCTTCGCTCAGGAGGGGATTTTCGTTTGGCCGGAACCATCAACAGCAGCCGGGCGACGGTCCGCCGTTGAACGAAGGTTCCAGCGTCCATTCGGATCTGGGAATTGAGGCTGCACGACCCATCCGGGGATGGGATATTTTTTCTGCCTGAGTGAAGGGGATACCCAAAAAGTGGGCCAAGAGGATACCAGCGTCCGCGTCAACTTGCCGTTGAACGAGAGTACTCCAGGCGTGAACGTGAACGACGCGCCTGGATGGCGCTGCTGTCCGTTCGGAGCCGGCATTTGATGCTGCATGGGCAGACACCAATCCGGCGGCGCCGTTTTATTTTGACCTGAGCGAAGGGGATACCGAAAAAGCGGGCCCCAAAGTACCTCTCCACCCTGGCACAAACGCTCAAGCGCAAGCGCACACCCAGCCGAGTCACGACGTTATCCGCCAGCCACCCGCGAACGATATGCCAACCATGCGCGAATCATTCATGAACCATCCATGAACCATTCATGAACCATTCATGAACCATCCACGAACCATCCGCGGATTGCGGCTGCGGATCAGGCGCTGGATTTGCCCGGCATCCGTTCGGCTGCCAGCTCACGCATTTTGCGGATCATCCTGTGCACATCGCGGTACGAAGTCCAGTCCGGCTGCGGCGGAACGGGCCGCCCGACGATGGCGCGCCGGTCGGGAGCGCCGCCGGAGCCTGTCACCCGCATCAAAGCTGTCAGCACGTTCGTGCCGGAACGAGCCGTATTGTAACGGTAGACGCCTTCCTGCAAATAGTAATGCAAATGCTTGGCGCCGACCGTGTGGTGGAACATGCGAATATCGTCCTCGATCGACCATCCGACTTTCTTGATGGCCAGCCCGCCCGTCCGCCCCCAATCATCGACGGTCAGATCGACCGAAGCGGACTTGTCGACGTGTTGTCCGATGAAGCGAAGCGCGCCTTCGGGAGTGATTTTTCCTAGATAGGTGTCACCGCCCCAGTCGATCGCGATCCGGACACGTTCCGGTTCGCCAGCCCCGTTCATGGACGCGCCGATGATGTAGGGGTGCTCCGTCGGATGCAGACCGTCCGGCGACGGAATCAGGCGGCGGTTGGCTTTGCCGAGATCCAGACGGACGAGGCCGGTCAGCAGGTCGCCTTCGACAGCGCCGGCCATGGCGTTGCGAAGTTTGTGCAGCATGAGCCAGGCTGTCTTGTAGGTTATGCCGATTCTCCGGCTCAGGTAAACAGCGCTGACACAGTTGTACGCAATGAGGGAGGCGGCGGTGAACCACTTGGACAACGGGGTGCGGCTCCGCTCCATCACCGTGCCGGAAATGACGGAACATTGCTTGCGGCAGACGGCGCACTCGTAGAGCGGCAGCCTGCGGGTGCGGATGACGCTGTATGCGGTTGATTGGCAGCGCGGACAACGGTATCCTTCCGGCCAGCGAATGCGGAACAGCATGTCGGCGCATTGCGCTTCCGACAAATGGAGGAAGGATGGAGCGAACATGACATGGAAATGCATGGCGATCACCCGGAACCAGGAAGGGATGTATTCCCATTATACAGAACATGTGTTCGTAATACAAGCAAGAAAAGCATAATTATCCAATTTTCGTCGGCTTTTTTCTCGGATTTGAAAGCTTCTCCCGGCCACTGTTGCTTCGAACTTCAGCCTGAACGAAAGGGATACCCGATTTTGGGCCCGAAAAAACATACCCGCCGCGGAAATCTATCAGTACGCGGGTTTGAAAGAATGATAGAGCGGGCATACTGGGGGATACAGTCGTTCCGGAACGCAAGCTTGGGCGCCGACGGGCGCCGTCAGAGGAGCTTGTGTGAACATGGTCATCCGCCATTATCCGTTCGTTTTTTCTTATCGTCCGGTCTACGGTTATGTCGTGCTGCTGGTGATGCTGCTGGCGATGTCGTGGGAGAACGCGCAGAACAACGCTGCGATCGTGGAAGGCGCCATTCCGGAGGAATCCATCCGGATCCGGATTCTGGCGAATTCGGATTCGGCCGCGGATCAGGCGGTCAAGCGCCATGTCCGAAATGCCATCGCGGATGAATTGAGGCAGTTGTCGGCCGGGGCGGATTCGATCGCCGAGGCGCGGGAGGCGATCGCCGGCGCCCTGCCCGAACTGGAGACGATGGTGAAGCGGGAGCTGGAAATGCGGGGATTCGACTATCCGGCCGCCGTGAAGCTGGGCCCCGTTCCGTTCCCGGCGAAGATTTACGGCAACCGGGTGTACCCCGCGGGGCAATACGAAGCGCTGCTCATCACCCTCGGGGAAGGGAAAGGCGAGAACTGGTGGTGCGTGCTGTTCCCTCCGCTTTGTTTTGCCGATGCGGTGGGCGCCGGCAAGGCGGACAAAGGCGAAGCCGTCACGAAAGACGCGGCGGGAAGCGGGGCGAAGGAAGCATCGGCGTTTGCGGCGCAGGATGCGCAAGACGGCGGCGTGAAGGCCGGGGCCTCGCAGAATGTGGAAGTGAAGTTTGCCGTATGGGAACTGCTGCAGCGGATCCTGGACTTCTTCAAGCGGCTGTTCGGCTGAACGGTTGCCGAGCCTCGGGCGTCTGGTGGTATAATGATTGGCAATGACGAACCGGGCTTGAGGGCCGGACAAGAAAGAGGAAGCAACAGGTGAACAGGGAGACGAAGGTATGGCCCGCTGACGAGCCCGCGATCGCGGAAGCGGCACGGACGCTGCGCGAGGGCGGGATCGTGGCGTTTCCGACGGAGACGGTGTACGGTCTGGGCGCGGATGCGCGCAATCCGCAGGCGGTGCGGCGGGTGTTTGAGGCGAAAGGGCGGCCGTCGGACAATCCGCTCATCGTCCATATCGCCGATCGGGGGCAGCTGGAGGAGCTTGTGCTGCCGTACGGCGAGATTCCGGCCCGGCTGATGGAGGCGTTCTGGCCGGGGCCGCTGACCATCGCGCTGCCGGTCAGGCCGGGCGCGGCGGCGCCGCAGGTGACCGCCGGGCTCGATACGGTCGCGGTGCGGATGCCGGCGCATCCGGTCGCGCTCCGGCTGATCGCCGCCGCCGGCTGCCCGGTCGCGGCGCCGAGCGCGAACCGTTCGGGGCGGCCAAGCCCGACGCTGGCCGCGCACGTCATGGAAGATCTGGCCGGCCGGATCGACGGGGTTGTCGACGGAGGGCCGGCCGAGGTCGGCCTGGAATCGACAGTCGTCATGGTCGAGGACGAATGCATCCGCGTGCTGCGGCCGGGCGGCGTGACGCGCGAAGCGCTCGCGGAAGCGGCGGGCTGCGAAGTGATCGCCGAGGGCGACGCCCGGGAGAGCCGCGAGGATGCGGCGCCGCGTTCGCCCGGCATGAAGTACGCGCACTACGCGCCCCGCGGCGAGATGACGCTCGTCATCGGCGACGGCGAAGCGGTGCGCGCCTGGATCGGCCGCGAAGCGGCCGCGGCCCGCGCGGCCGGCTGCCGCACCGGCGTGCTCACGTTCGAGGAGCACGCCGGCTTCTACGACGCCGACGCGGTCGTCGTCTGCGGCAGCCTCGCGCGGCCCGAGCAGGCGGCGCAGCGCCTGTATGCCGCGCTGCGTGAGTTCGATGCGCGCGGCATCGGCCGGATCTGGGCCGAGGGCTGCCCGCCGGAAGGGATCGGGCTCGCGCTGATGAACCGGCTCGCCAAAGCGGCCGGCGGGCGGATCGTCCGGGTGTGACGGCGGTTGGACATGAATCCCGACTTGTCCGCATAGGTATTACGGAGAGACCCTGTGCGGAAGGAGTCGGATTCATGTCGGTGGACGCTGCGCAGACCGGTCAGCTGCTCACGCTGCTGACCATCGCGTTCGCGCTCGGGCTGGATGCCTTCTCGCTTGGCATCGGCATCGGGCTCAAAGGCATCCGGAAGCTGGATATTCTGAAACTGGGCGCCGTCGTGGCGGCGTTCCACATGCTGATGCCGCTCCTCGGCCTGGCGGCGGGGCAGGCGGTCAGCGGGCTGCTCGGCAGCGTGGCGACGAAGGCCGGGGGACTGCTGCTGCTCTTGCTCGGCGGCCACATGGTGTACAGCTCGCTGCGCCGCGAGCCTGCGGTGCAGTTCGATCACCGCTCGCCGCTCGGCATGCTGCTGCTGGCGCTCGGGGTCAGCATCGATTCGTTCTCGGTCGGCGTATCGCTCGGCATGTTCGCGGCGGATCTCGTCATGACGGTGCTGCTGTTCGGTTTTTTCGGCGGCACGATGTCGATCACGGGGCTGCTGCTCGGACGGAAGGTCGGAAGCGGGCTCGGCGAATACGGCGAGACGTGCGGCGGAGCGATTTTGTTCGCGTTCGGGGTCATGTTTTTACTATAATAAAAAAACCGGGGGCTGATTGTCGCACAATGAAGGAGGGATGCGGCGTGGTCCATGTCCTGTTCGTCTGCACCGGCAATACGTGCCGCAGCCCGATGGCCGAAGCGCTGTTTGCGGCCAAGGCGAAGGAACACGGCGTGCCGGTTGAAGTCCGTTCGGCCGGCGTGGCGGCTGCAGACGGCATCCCGATGTCCGCGCATGCATCGGAAGTGCTTCGCGAGCGGCAGGTGCCGCATGAAGGCAAATCGTGCGCCGTCTCGGCCGAGGCGGTCGAATGGGCGGATCTCATCCTGACGATGACGACCGGCCACAAGCGGATGCTGCTGGAACGGTACCCGGAGGCGCTCGAGAAGACGCATACGCTGAAAGAGTACGTGGAAGACCGGCCGGAAGTGCTGGCGGAGATCAAGGAGCTTGAGCGGCTGTACATGGAATGGCATCTCCGTCAGGCCATCGGCGGGAAGCTGAGCGACGAGGAGCGGGCGCGGCTGCTGGAACTGGAAGGCAAGGTTCCGGATTTCGATATCGCCGATCCGTTCGGCGGGCCGATCGAGCTGTACCGCCAGGTCGCGGATGAGCTGGACGCCGCGTTGGACAAGCTGATCAAGAAGCTCGCGGAAGCCGATTGATTTTTCACGAAACTTCCGCTATGATGGACTTGACAAAATCACGGGTCCGATGTGACTGGCGACGTTAAGTGGGGAACCACGGTGGAGCATCGGACGATATCGGCCGGTCGCCTGGGCAAAGAGCATTCGCGCTGAATGGCGCGTCATGCTCTTTTTTGTCTTTTTCACAGAAGCTGAAGGCATAATAAGTTCATCCATGCTAGGGGAGGCGGACTGCAATGAAGATTGCAATCGGCGCGGATCATGCGGGCTTCAGGCTGAAGGACGAGATCGTGCCGCTGCTCAAGGAGCTCGGTCACGAGGTCGAAGATTTCGGCTGCGACTGCAGCCAGTCGGTCGACTATCCGGACTACGCGATCCCGGTCTGCGAGCGGGTCGTGAAGGGCGAAGCCGACCGCGGCATCCTGATCTGCGGGACGGGCATCGGCATGTCGATCGCCGCGAACAAGGTGCCCGGCATCCGCTGCGCGCTCGTGCACGATCTGTTCTCGGCGAAGGCGACGCGGGAGCACAACGACTCGAATGTGCTGGCGATGGGCGAGCGGGTGATCGGTCCCGGTCTCGCGCAGGAGATCGTGCGCGTCTGGCTCGAGACGCCGTTCTCGCAGGGCGAGCGGCACGTGAACCGCGTGAACAAAGTGATGGCGATCGAGCGCCGGCAGGCGTGAGGCGGGAGGCCGTACGCCATGGATGAAGCGCGTCTTCAATCGATTGCGGAGGACACGGAGCGCTGCATTCGCGAGCTGGCGGCCGCCGGCGGGCTGAAAGCCGGTCAGCTGCTCGTCATCGGGGCGAGCACGAGCGAAGTGATCGGCCGCCGGATCGGGACGGCCGGCTCGGGCGAAGCGGCGCGGGCGATATTCGCAGGCGTCGAGGCGGTGCGGCGCGACATCGGATTCCATCCGCTGTTCCAGTGCTGCGAGCATTTGAACCGGGCGCTGGTGACGACCCGCGAAGCGGCGGAGCGGTACGGCTTGACCGAAGTGTCGGCCGTGCCGATTCCGGGTGCGGGCGGGGCGATGGCGGCCTTCGCCTACCGGAACCTGCCGGACGCCTGCCTGGTCGAGTCCGTGCAGGCGCACGCCGGCATCGACATCGGCGACACGCTGATCGGGATGCATCTTCGTCCGGTGGCGGTGCCGGTCCGGCCGTCCGTGCGGACGATCGGCGAGGCGCATGTGACGATGGCTTGTACGCGGCCGAAGCTGATCGGCGGCGCGCGGGCGGTTTATGTCCTCGAACCGGACGATCAGGCGAAACGGTAAGCGGGAACGCAGCGTATCGGGGAAGTCTTTTTATTGAAAATATAGCCGGGAGGCGGACACGAATGGAATATTTGCGCAAGCAGGACCCGGAGCTCGTCAAGGCGCTCGGGCTGGAGCTGCAGCGGCAGCGGGACAATCTTGAGCTGATCGCTTCGGAGAACATCGTCAGCCGGGCGGTGCTCGAAGCGATGGGCACGGTGCTGACGAACAAATACGCGGAAGGCTATCCGGGCAAACGGTATTACGGCGGCTGCGAATACGTCGATATCGCGGAGGAGATTGCCCGCAACCGCGCGAAGGAGCTGTTCGGCGCGGAGCACGCCAACGTGCAGCCGCACTCCGGCGCGCAGGCGAACATGGCCGTCTACCTGGCGGTGCTCAAGCCGGGCGACACGGTGCTCGGCATGAATCTGGCGCACGGCGGCCATCTGACGCACGGCAGCCCGGTCAACGCGTCCGGCCTGCTGTACAACTTCGTCGCTTACGGCGTCAGCGAAGACACGCACACGATCGACTATGAGGAAGTGCGCAAGGCGGCGTTCAAGCATCGCCCGCGGCTGATCGTGGCGGGCGCCAGCGCCTATCCGCGCATTATCGATTTCGAGAAGCTCGGCGAAATCGCGCGCGAAGTCGGCGCGCTGCTCATGGTCGACATGGCGCATATCGCCGGCCTCGTCGCGGCGGGGCTGCATCCGAGCCCGGTGCCGCACGCGCATTTCGTGACGACGACGACGCACAAGACGCTGCGCGGTCCGCGCGGCGGCATGATCCTGTGCCGCAAGTCGTGGGCGCAGGCGATCGACAAGGCCGTGTTCCCCGGCACCCAGGGCGGCCCGCTCATGCACATCATCGCGGCGAAGGCGGTCGCGCTTGGCGAAGCGCTGCAGCCGTCGTTCAAGACGTACGCGGAGAACGTCGTGAAGAACGCGAAGACGCTCGCGGAGGCGCTGCAGGCGGAAGGACTGAACCTCGTGTCCGGCGGCACGGATAACCATCTGATGCTCGTCGATACGCGCAATTTGAACATTACCGGCAAAGACGCGGAGCATGTGCTCGATTCGGTGAAAATCACGGTGAACAAGAACGCGATCCCGTTCGATCCGACGAGCCCGTTCATCACGAGCGGCATCCGGATCGGCACGCCGGCCGTCACGTCCCGCGGCATGGGACAGGATGCGATGAAGACGATCGCGAGCGTCATCGCGATGACGCTGAAGAACCCGAAAGACGAAGCGGTGCTGGCCAAAGCGCGCGGCATCGTCAAGGAACTCACGGCGCAATATCCGCTGTACCCGGATCTGGAGTATTGATCCGCCGGGCTGCCGCAAGGGTTGCAGTGCAACGGCCGGTCAGGAAGCGATTCCTGTCCGGCCATTTTTTGGTTCGGGCAGCGGCGAACGCAAAAGCTTCCCCGTTTCTCTCCGTTTCCATGAAGGGAGACGATGCCGTTTGCCCGGGAACATGATATAATGGACGGGATCAGCACCCGGACGGTCCAGCATGCGAGCCGCCGGGACGCCGGGAGGAGGCAGCCAATGGGCAAGGTAGTCGTGTGCGATCATCCTTTGATCCAGCACAAGCTTACGATTATCCGGGACAAAAACACCATTACGAAAGATTTCCGCGATCTCGTCGGCGAGGTCGCGACGCTGATGGCGTACGAAATTACGCGCGACTTGCCGCTGGCAAAGACGACGATCGAGACGCCGGTCGCGAAGATGGAATCCAGCGTGCTGTCCGGCCGGATGATCGGCCTCGTGCCGATCCTGCGCGCCGGACTCGGCATGGTCGACGGCATACTGAAACTGATCCCGTCCGCGAAGGTCGGCCATATCGGGCTGCAGCGGGACGAGGAGACGCTGCAACCGGTGGAATACTATCTCAACCTGCCGACCGACGCGCAGGAGCGGCTGCTCATCGTCATCGATCCGATGCTGGCCACCGGCGGTTCGGCGATCGCGGCGCTGTCCGCGCTGAAGGCGCGGGGGTGCCGGCATCTGAAGCTGATGTGCCTGATCGCGGCGCCCGAAGGGGTGGAGGCGCTTCAGGCGGCGCATCCGGATGTTGACCTGTACGTCGCCGCCGTCGACGAGCGGCTCAATGAGCGCGGCTACATCGTGCCGGGGCTCGGCGACGCCGGCGACCGTCTGTTCGGCACGAAGTGATGGGAGCGTGAATGACAGCTTGGCACGACTGAAAGTGATGACGGTGTTCGGCACGCGGCCGGAAGCCGTGAAGATGGCGCCGCTCGTGCTCGAACTGCAGAAACATGAAGATGAGATCGAGACGATCGTCTGCGTCACCGCGCAGCATCGCGAGATGCTCGACCAGGTGCTTGATTTCTTCGAGATCAAGCCGGATTATGATCTGAATGTGATGAAGGACCGGCAGTCGCTGGCCGAGATCGCGGTGAACGTGATCAACGGGCTCGACCCGGTGCTGAAGGAAGCGCGGCCCGATCTTGTGCTCGTGCACGGCGACACGTCGACGACGTTCCTCGCCAGCTATGCGGCGTTCCTCAACCAGATTCAGGTCGGCCACGTCGAGGCGGGCTTGCGCACCTGGAACAAGATGTCGCCGTACCCCGAAGAGATGAACCGGCAGCTCGCCGGCGTGCTCGCGGACCTGCACTTTGCCCCGACGGAATGGTCGGCCGGCAATCTCCGGCGGGAGAACAAGCCGGAGTCGTCCATCTACATAACGGGCAACACGGTGACGGACGTGTTCCAGTACACGGTCGACCCGTCCTTCAGCCACCCGGTGCTCGACTGGGCGAAGGGCCGGCGTATGATCCTGATGACGGCGCACCGGCGCGAGGCGCTCGGCGAGCCGCACCGGAACATCTTCCGCGCGGTGAAGCGGATCGCGGACGAGTTCCCCGACGTGGCGGTCGTCTACGCGGTGCACCTGAATCCGGCGGTGCGCGAGCCCGCGAACGAGATTCTCGGCGGCCACGAGCGGATCCGGCTCATCGACCCGCTCGACGTGTTCGAGTTCCACAACTTCTATCCGCACGCCTACATGATCCTGACCGATTCCGGCGGGCTACAGGAAGAAGCGCCCTCGTTCGGCGTGCCGGTGCTGGTCCTGCGCGACACGACGGAGCGGCCGGAGGGCATCGAGGCGGGCGTGCTTGAGCTCGTCGGCACGAATGAGGAGCAGGTGTACGCCGCCGCGCGCAAGCTGCTCACCGACAGGGCGGCGTACGATCGGATGGCGGGCGCGGTGAATCCGTATGGCGACGGCCGCGCGTCCGAGCGGATCGCGCAGGCGATCCTGCATCATTTCGGCCGGAGGGACGGCCGTCCCGAGCCGTTCGTTCCCGAACGGCCGGCGGAGCGGGCCGGAACCGCGGATTGACCCCGGATTCGGCGCCGGGACATTACAGCATACAGTTGCACTGGAGTGTTCGATATCCGGAAAAGCCTTGATTTTTCAAGGCTTCTCCGGCCTCCGTTCACACAATGTTAGAATATTTATGAATTGACAAAGCTCCGGCCGCGTGGATAAAATATATGAGGATTAGCAGGGGTATAGCATATGGACAAGAAGAGCAAGGGCGACAACCCGTGGCGGGCAGCCGGGCTTGTCGGCGCGATGGGTGTCGACATGGCCGTATGCATGACGCTCGGATATGTTCTCGGCAGCAAGCTCGGCGGCACGCCGGGCTGGGTCGTGTTCGGCGTGCTCGCCGGACTCGCGGCCGGCATTCTGACCTGCGTCATGCTGGTGCGCGCCGTAATGAGTGATGGCGATGGTTGAGCTGCTGGGCAGAGCCTTGCGAACCGCCCTTTTTTTTATGTCCGCGCTGCTTGCCGCCTGGGCGTTTGTGCCCGAAGGCCGGACGGTCGCGGCCGGTCTTCTGCTGGGGACGACAGCAAGCATTGTGAATGCGTTTTTATTGCGCCGCCGCGTCGAGCTGATCGGCCGGATGGCGGCGGAAGGACGCGGGCGCCGGGTCGGCCTCGGTCTCGGGGCGCGGCTCGCGACGGTGCTGCTCGCCGTGCTGATTGCGCACCGGTTTCCCGACTGGTTCGCGATGCCGGCGGTGCTGGCGGGGTGCTTCTTTGTCCAGATTGCCATATTTTTCGCGGCCATTGCACAGCATAAAACACGATCCGGCGGAAAGGGGTGAAAATACAGCGTGCACAAGTTTCCGGTAATCGAAGTTCAAGGCTTCCATCTGGATCTGTCGACGATTGTGGGGCTGCTCGTCTCCTGCGTCATCGTGTTTGCCCTCGCGCGCGCGGCCGTTCGCAATCTGTCGGTGGACAACCCTTCCAAGCTGCAGAACTTCATGGAATGGGTCGTCGAATTCGTGCACAACACGATTGCCAGCACGATGCCGCTCCACAAGGCGAAGAAGTACATCGCCCTCGGGATGACGCTCATCATGTTCATTTTCGTGTCCAACTTGCTGGGCCTTCCGTTCGGTATCGTGACGGAAGTGAACGAGGATCATCACGGCGCCGTCAAGTTTCTCGGTTTCGAACTGATCAGCGCCGAAGAGGTCGAAGAGGCGCACGCGAGCCACGAGCATCTGTCGATCGCCTGGTGGAAATCGCCGACGGCTGATCTCTCCGTCACCGCCGGTCTTGCGATCATCGTGTTTATCTTGGTCCACTATCTCGGACTGACCCAGAACACGAAGCATTACCTGAAACACTATTTCGAACCGTACTGGTTCTTCCTTCCGCTCAACATCCTGAAGGAACTTGCGAAGCCGCTGACGCTGGCGCTTCGTCTGTTCGCCAACATCTTCGCGGGCGAAGTGCTGATCGCCACGATCCTGATGATCACGTGGTTCGGCCTGCCGCTTATGGCGGTATGGCAAGGGTTCAGTATCTTCGTCGGAGCCATCCAGGCATTCTTGTTCACCATCTTGACGATGGTTTACATTTCCCAGGCCACCGTTCATGAAGAACACTGAAGGCCGCAACATTCAAACCCAATTTATTGAGGAGGACTTGGCAAATGGAATTTCTGGCAGCTGCACTTGCAATCGGTTTGGGCGCGCTGGGCGCCGGCATCGGTAACGGTCTGATCGTCAGCAAGACGGTGGAAGGCATTTCGCGTCAACCGGAACTGCGCGGTACGCTCCAGACGACGATGTTCATCGGCGTCGGTATCGTCGAAGTCGTGCCGATCATCGGCGTCGTCATCGGCTTCCTGCTTTACTTCGGAGCTTAATAGCCCGGCTTACGAGAGCGGCGGGGAGGCTATTGCCCTCCACGCTTTCGTTTTGAATGTGCACGACGCTCGCGAGAAGCAGTTCGAAAGGAGTGTAGGCCGTGTCGTTTTATTGGGAGTCGACAGTCATTACGATCATCGCGTTTCTGGCGTTGTACTGGCTGTTGAACAAATATGCATTCGGGCCGCTGTTCGGCATCATGGAGAAGCGCCGTCAGCTCGTGAAAGAAGAGCTCGCGTCGGCTGAAGAGAGCCGCAAGGCCGCGGAGCAATATTTGGCGGAGCAGAAGCAGGCGGTTGAGGAAGCACGCCGCCAGGCTTACGAAATGATCGAACAGGCCAAGAATTCGAGCTCGAAGCAGGCCGAGGAAATCATCCAGGCCGCCCGCAGCGAGGCGAACCGCCTGAAGGAAGAGGCGCTCCGGGACATCGAGAGCGAGAAGAACAAAGCGGTTGCGGCGCTCCGCAGCCAGGTCAGCGGCATGTCCGTGCTGATCGCGTCGAAGATCATCGAGAAGCAAATCGACGAGAAGTCCCATCAGGAGCTTATTGATCGATATCTTCAAGAGGCAGGGAAACAGTCATGAGCCGCGCTTCCGTCATCGCGAAACGCTACGCGAAAGCGATGTTCGAGATCGCGCGCGAGCGCGGCGCCGTATCGGAAGTCGAAGAACAGCTCCGGGTCATCGCCGAAGCGATCGAACACGATGCGGACATCCGCAAGTTCCTTTCCTTCCCGAATATCGAAGCGCAGCGCAAGGTCGAAGTTATCCGCCAGGCGCTCGGCGGCAAGGTGTCCGATGAAGTGCTGCAGCTGATCGCCCTTCTGATCAAGCGCGGCCGTCAGGAGGACATTCCGGGCGTATTCGAGGCCTACACGCGCATTGCCGGCGAAACGACCGGAGAAGCGCGGGCCGTCGTCTATACGGCGATGCCGCTCGGCGATGCCGAGCTCGCCTCGATTGCGGAACAATTCGGCAAGATCACCGGCAAAACGATCCGCGCGGAGCAGCAGGTCGACCCTTCGCTGCTTGGCGGCATTCGGGTCCGGATCGGCGATCGTCTGTACGACGGCAGCCTGTCCGGCAAGCTCGCGCGTCTCGAGAAAGCGTTGAATTCCTAAGTTACGATGGACAGGGGTGAGCCTTTTGAGTATCAGACCTGACGAGATCAGCACGCTGATCAAGCAGCAGATCGAACAATACAAATCCGATATCGAAGTCGTCGACGTCGGGACGGTTATTCAAGTCGGCGACGGGATCGCGCGCGTGCACGGTCTGGAAAAAGCGATGGCCGGCGAGCTGCTCGAATTCTCGAACGGCGTCGTGGGCATGGCGCTGAACCTTGAGGAAAACAACGTCGGTGTCGTCATCCTCGGGCCGTACACCGACATCCGCGAAGGCGACCAGGTGAAGCGGACCGGCCGGATCATGGAAGTGCCGGTCGGCGAAGAACTGCTCGGCCGCGTCGTCAACCCGCTCGGCCAGCCGCTGGACGGCAAGGGCCCGATCAACACGAAGCATTTCCGTCCGGTTGAATCGCCCGCGCCGGGTGTCATCCAACGGAAATCGGTCCATGAACCGATGCAGACGGGCATCAAGGCCATCGACTCGATGATTCCGATCGGCCGCGGCCAGCGGGAGCTGATCATCGGCGACCGCCAGACGGGCAAAACGACGATCGCGATCGACGCCATCATCAATCAGAAGGACACCGGCGTCAAATGTATCTACGTCGCGATCGGCCAGAAGCAATCGACGGTCGCGAGCGTCGTGGAGACGCTGCGCCGCCACGGCGCGATGGACTACACCATCGTCGTCACCGCATCGGCTTCCGAGCCGGCGCCGCTGCTCTATCTCGCGCCGTATGCCGGCTGCGCGATGGGCGAGTACTTCATGTACAAGGGCGAACACGTCCTCGTCATCTACGACGACCTGTCGAAGCAGGCGGCCGCATACCGCGAGCTGTCGCTGCTGCTCCGCCGCCCGCCGGGCCGCGAGGCTTATCCGGGCGACGTCTTCTATCTGCACTCCCGCCTGCTGGAGCGCGCCGCGAAGCTGAGCGACGAACTCGGCGGCGGTTCGCTGACAGCGCTGCCGTTCATTGAGACGCAGGCTTCCGACGTATCGGCTTACATTCCGACGAACGTCATCTCGATCACCGACGGCCAGATCTTCCTGGAGTCCGACCTGTTCTTCGCCGGTCAGCGTCCGGCCATCAACGTCGGGATCTCCGTCTCCCGGGTCGGCGGCAACGCGCAGATCAAGGCGATGAAGAAAGTCGCCAGCACGCTGCGTCTCGACCTGGCGGCCTACCGTTCGCTGGCGGCGTTCGCGCAGTTCGGTTCCGACCTTGACAAGGCGACGCAAGCGCAGCTCACCCGCGGCGCGCGGACGATGGAAATTCTGAAGCAAGGCGTCAACCAGCCGATGCCGGTCGAGAAGCAAGTCATTTCGCTTTTCGCGGCCACCAGGGGTCACCTCGACGATCTGCCGCTTGAAGCGGTCGGCCGCTTCGAACGCGAGTTGCATCTGTACCTCGAATCGAACGCGCCGGAGATCGCCCAATCGATCCGCGACACGAAGGATCTGACGCCGGAGACCGAGAACGCGCTGAACGAAGCGATCGTCAAATTCAAGAAGAGCTTTGCCGTCTGACAGACGGATCGGATAACGAATCTGTCCTGCTTGCGCGCGAACCGTGTCCCGTCCGGCAGGGAGGGGACACGCGGTTCGCCGCTTAGGACACGCAAAGGCGGGTGAACCAGATGGCCAAGGGCATGCGCGAGCTCAAAGCGAAGATCAAGAGCACGCAGAACACGATGCAGATCACGAAAGCGATGGAGATGGTGGCGGCTTCCCGTCTCCGCCGCGCGCAGGAAGCGGCGACCGCGGCGCGTCCGTATGCGGACAAGCTGAAGGAAGTCGTCGCCAGCATCGCGGCCGGCTCGAAGGATGTCAAGCATCCGATGCTGCAGAAGCGCCCGATCAAACGAACGGGGTATCTCGTCATCACCTCCGACCGGGGACTTGCGGGCGGCTACAACGCGAACCTGCTGCGCAACGTGCTGACCGCGATTCGCAATCGGCACAGCTCGCCGGACGAGTATGTGCTGTTCGTCATCGGCCGCAAGGGCCGCGACTTCTTCCGCCGCCGGAACATGGCGATCGCGAAAGAAGTGACGGGGCTGCCGGACTCGCCGACTTTCGCCGACATCAAGGCGATCGCGCAGGAAGCGGTCAAAGGATTCGAAGAAGAGCTCTATGACGAGCTTTATATCTGGTACAACCAATTCATCAACCCGATCACCCAGCGGCCGGTCGAACGCCAGCTGCTGCCGCTCGTGAGCGAGGACGTGAACATGGCGGGACCGACCACGGCTTACCAGTACGAGCCGTCGGCCGAAGAAGTGCTGAACACGCTGCTGCCGAAGTATGCGGAGACGCTCATCTACAGCGCCCTGCTGGACGCGAAGGCAAGCGAGTTCGGCGCGCGGATGACCGCCATGGGCAACGCGACGAAGAACGCGCAGAAGATGATCCAGGTTTTGACGCTGAACTACAACCGGGCGCGTCAGGCCGCCATCACGCAGGAAATCTCCGAAATCGTCGGCGGCGCGAACGCGCTGAGCTGAACCAATCCGCGTCTTGTGCCGGCTTCATGATGCCGGGTCAGGCGCTTCAGGAGGGAACAATATGAAAAAAGGACGCGTGGTGTCCGTCACCGGTCCGGTCGTCGACATCGAGTTCGAACGCGGACAACTGCCGGACGTCCTGAACGCGATCAAAATCGAAGCGAAAGGCGATGGCCGCGGTCCGGACATCAACCTGACGCTGGAAGTCGCCCTTCACCTCGGCGACAACCTGGTCCGCACGATCGCCATGAGCTCGACGGACGGCCTCGTGCGGGGCATGGAAGCCGTCGACCTCGGCGGCCCGATCACCGTTCCGGTCGGCGCGCCGACGCTCGGCCGCGTCTTCAACGTGCTGGGCGAGCCGATTGACGAGGCCGGCGATGTCGTTGCCGATGTCAAACTGCCGATTCACCGTCAGGCGCCGGCGTTCGATCAGCTGTCGACGCAGGCGGAAATTCTCGAGACGGGCATCAAGGTCATCGACCTGCTCGCGCCTTACGCCAAGGGCGGCAAGATCGGTCTGTTCGGCGGCGCGGGCGTCGGCAAGACGGTCACGATCCAGGAACTGATCCACAACATCGCGCAGGAGCACGGCGGGATTTCCGTCTTCGCGGGCGTCGGCGAACGGACCCGCGAAGGGAACGACCTGTACCATGAAATGAAAGACTCGGGCGTCATCAGCAAGACGGCGATGGTGTTCGGTCAGATGAACGAACCGCCGGGAGCGCGTCTCCGCGTCGCGCTGACGGGGCTGACGATGGCCGAATATTTCCGCGATGAAGAAGGCCGCGACGTGCTGCTCTTCATCGACAACATCTTCCGGTTCACGCAGGCCGGTTCCGAAGTATCCGCGCTGCTCGGCCGGATGCCGTCGGCGGTCGGTTATCAGCCGACGCTGGCAACCGAGATGGGTCAGCTGCAAGAGCGGATCACGTCGACGAAGAAAGGTTCGGTTACGTCGATCCAGGCGATCTACGTCCCGGCGGACGACTACACCGACCCGGCTCCGGCGACGACGTTCGCCCACCTCGACGCGACGACGAACCTCGAGCGCCGCATTGCCGAGATGGGCATCTTCCCGGCCGTCGACCCGCTGGCTTCCAGCTCGCGGATTCTGACGCCGGAAGTCGTCGGTCAGGAACACTACGAAGTCGCGCAAGGCGTCAAGCGGATTCTGCAGCGCTACAAGGAGCTGCAAGACATCATCGCAATCCTCGGCATGGACGAGCTGTCCGAGGAAGACAAGCTGATCGTATCCCGCGCGCGGAAGATCCAGAACTTCCTGTCCCAGCCGTTCCACGTGGCGGAACCGTTCACGGGCGTGAAAGGGATCTACGTGCCGGTCAAGGAAACGGTCCGCAGCTTCAAGGAGATTCTCGAAGGCAAGCACGACGATCTGCCGGAGGCGGCTTTCCGCTACGTCGGCACGATCGAGCAGGCCGTGGAGAGAGCCAAATCGCTTTAATGCGATTGGCGGGAGGGAATCTCGATGAGCACGATGCTGCTTGAAATTGTCACGCCGGAACGCATTGTCTACTCCGAGCAGGTCGACATGGTCGTCGTGCGCGGCGTGGAAGGCGAGCTCGGCATCCTGCCCAACCATATCCCGCTGGTCACGCCGCTCAAGATTGCGCCGGCGAAGATCAAGCAGGGGAACCGCGAGCAGCTGATCGCGGTCAACGGGGGATTCGTCGAGGTCCGCAAGGACAAGGTCGTCATCCTCGCCGAGAGCGCGGAGCTGCCGGAAGACATCGATGTCGAGCGGGCGCTCGCCGCGAAGGCGCGGGCGGAACAGCGGCTTCAGGCCGCGCGGCAGGAAGAGATTGACTTCCGCCGCGCCCAACTGGCCTTGATGCGCGCCATGAACCGGCTCGAAGTCAAAAATCATCGCAATGCATAGACCGCAGTCCTGCCTGCCCGGCAGGCATGGGAAACCTGTCGGCCAGCCTGTCGGCTTCGCCGGCAGGTTTCTTGCTATTCGAAGACATCCAGGAGCCGGTTTATCCGAGTTCCGGCGAAAGGAGGTGCGGAGCGGGCATGCTGCGCCGCTTCATGTCATACTACCGGCCGCACAGACGGCTGTTCCTGCTTGATTTCAGCTGCGCCGTCATCGCCGCCCTGCTGGAGCTCGCTTTTCCGATGGCCGTGCAATGGGTAAGCGACGAACTGCTGCCGACGAAGGACTGGAACGCGATCGCCGTCGCTTGCACCGCGCTGCTGTTCGTCTACCTGTTCGCGATGTTCATGCATTTCATCGTCGGCTACTGGGGCCATATGCTCGGCATCAACATCGAGACGGACATGCGGCAGCAGGCGTTCAACCATCTGCAGCGGCTGTCGTTCCGCTATTTCGACAACACGAAAACGGGCCATCTGATGTCGCGCATCACGAACGATCTGTTCGACATCGGTGAAATGGCGCACCACGGTCCCGAGGACATGTTCATCGCGCTCATGACGTTCGCCGGCGCGTTCGGCATCATGTGGACCGTCGACTGGCAGCTCGCGCTGATCACCTTCGCGGTCGTGCCGATTCTGGTCGTGCTGATCGCCTATTTCAACGTGAAATTGAACCAGGCGGCCAAGCAGATGTTCGAGAACATCGCCGACGTCAACGCGCGGGTCGAAGACAGCGTATCCGGCATCCGCGTCGTGAAGTCGTTCGGCAACGAGACCTACGAGATCGAGCGGTTCCGGCGCAACAACGCCGGGCTGCGCAGGGCGAAACTGCGCGCGTACCTCGCGATCTCGCTCAGTTCGTCCGGCATGTACATGCTGAACCGGATGATCATGCTGATCGTGCTCGTCGCCGGCGCCTGGTTCGCCTATCAGGGCCGCATCACCTATGGCGAGCTCGTCGCGTTTCTGCTTTACGTGCAGGTGCTCCTGAAGCCCATTGACAAGATCAACGCGCTGATGGAAATGTATCCGAAGGGCATGGCCGGCTTCCGACGGTTCTGCGACTTGATCGACACGGAGCCGGACGTGAAGGACGCGCCTGACGCGATCGACGTGCCGTCGCTGCGCGGCGACATCGAATTCCGGAATGTGACGTTCGGTTATGAACCGCACACGAAGGTGCTGCGGAACGTTTCCTTGAAGATCCGCGCGGGCGAAACCGTCGCGCTGGTCGGCCCTTCCGGCGCCGGGAAATCGACGATCTGCAGCCTCATCCCGCGCTTCTACGATGTGGACGAGGGTGAAATCACGATCGACGGCATTCCGATAAAAAAGATGACGCAGCATTCGCTGCGTTCGAAGATCGGCGTCGTGCAGCAGGATGTATTCCTGTTCAACGGCACGATCCGCGAGAACATCGCCTACGGCAAATTGGGCGCGTCCGAAGCGGAGATCATGGAGGCCGCCCGCCGGGCGCATCTCGAGGACATGATCCGCGAACTGCCGGACGGGCTCCACACCGTCATCGGGGAGCGCGGACTGAAGCTGTCCGGCGGTCAGCGGCAGCGGCTCGCGATCGCGCGGATGTTTCTGAAGAATCCGCCCATACTGATATTGGATGAAGCGACATCGGCGCTCGATACCGAGACGGAACGGATCATCCAGCAGGCGTTGGAAGAACTGGCGGTCAATCGGACGACGATCGTCATCGCCCACCGCCTGGCGACGATCCGCGGAGCGGACCGCATCTTCGTCGTAAACGGCGACGGCATCGCGGAGGAAGGACGGCACGAAGAACTGCTGGCGCAAGGCGGCATTTACGCGCGGCTGCACCGGGCGCAGTTCGGCGAGACGCTCGTCACCTGAACCGCCGCGCGGCCGTGCCCCGTCAACTCGGTCATAGACGGGGCACCCCCCTTTTGCTATAATTGGTAAGGTAAATTCGCGGCCGGGCCATCCGCCAGCCGCCCCATACCGATCCTGCGCACGGAGGCGAACGTATGGAGAAATACGTCAACAGCTACGTGATCGTGGTCATTTTTGTGATACTAGGCATCCTGCTTCCGATCGTTGCGCTCGGGCTGGGCCGCCTGCTCCGCCCGCACAAGCCGACACAGGAGAAGCAGACGACGTATGAAAGCGGGAACGAGCCGGTCGGCGAAGGACAGGCGCGCTACAACATCCGGTATTACCTGTACGCCTTGATGTTCGTCATATTCGATGTCGAAACCGTTTTCTTGTATCCCTGGGCCGTTGCTTATAATCAGCTCGGCCTGTTCGTGTTGATTGAAATGCTGATCTTCACGGCTCTGCTTCTGGTGGGGCTGTTCTATGCCTGGAAGAAGAGGGTGCTGAAATGGGATTCGATCTGGAACAGGTGAGGCCTGAAGAGCACGAAGAGCTGAAGCGCAACGTGCTGGTGACATCGCTGGAACAACTGAAAGGCTGGGCGCGCAGCCACTCGATGTGGCCGCTGACGTTCGGTCTGGCCTGCTGCGCCATCGAGATGATGGGCACGGGCGGAGCGCACTACGACCTTGACCGGTTCGGCGTCTTTTTCCGTCCGTCGCCGCGTCAGGCCGACGTCATGATCGTTGCGGGGACCGTCACGAAGAAAATGGCGCCGCTTCTGCGCCGTCTGTACGAGCAGATGCCGGAACCGAAGTGGGTCATCGCGATGGGATCGTGCGCAACCGCGGGAGGTCCCTATGTCCGTTCGTACTCCGTCGTCAAGGGCGTCGACCAGATCGTTCCCGTCGACGTCTACATTCCGGGCTGCCCGCCGAATCCGGCGGCGCTGATCTACGGGATCAACAAGCTTCAGGAGAAAATTCGTTACGAGGCGAAGACCGGGAAGCAGGTGACGAATCGGTGAGCGAAGAGAACAAGCGCGAGGCAGGCCGGCAGGAGAAGCCGGCGGCTGCGCGTCGGGAGGAACCGGGTGAAGAGCGCCGGGAGGAGCCGCCGGCCGCAGAGCAGCAGGAGCCCGCGAATACGCAGGAAGTCTCCGGCACCGAGCCCGCCGGCGCGGGTGCGGAGCATCCGAACCAGCCGCAGCCGGATACGATGCCGGAACATCCGGATGCATCGGCATCCGACAAACCGGCTGAACCGGCTGCGCCCGCTGCGGCGAATGCGGATGCGCCGTCCGCCCCTGCGGGCGAAGCCGCGGGAGCCGGGGCGGTGGATCCCGAGCGCGAAGCGAAGATCAAGGCCGCGCAGGAAGCGCGCGCCAAACGCCTGGCGGCGAAGGCCGCTGCAGAAGGAGCAACCGCGGGAGCGGTTGCTGGCGCGGAAGCGGGCGCCGTGGACCCCGAGCGCGAGGCGAAGATCAAGGCCGCGCAGGAAGCGCGCGCCAAACGCCTGGCGGCGAAAGCCGCTGCCGGCGGTGAAGCGGCGCCCGGAGACGCAGAGCCTGCGGAGCCGAAGCCGCCGTCGCCGAAGCAGCCTTGGCTCGACGAAGCGGTCGAGCTGCTGAAATCCGAAGTGCATCCGGAAGCGGTGGAAGAAGCGGTGATCAACGAGCTGGCGGGCGACATGCCGACGATCACCGTGAAGGCCGAACACTGGCGCGCCGCTGCCGAGCTGCTGAAGAGCCATGGGAAGCTGGGCTGCAACTATCTGCGCAATGTGACCGGCGTCGATTACGAGACGCATATGGAAGTGGTCTACTTCGTCATCAATCTGGAGACGAAGCGCGAATATGCCATCAAGATCCGCACGGATCGCGAGCAGCCGTCCGTTCCGTCGGCGGTGCCGGTATGGCCGTCGGCGGATTGGCCCGAGCGTGAGATCTACGACCTGCTCGGCGTTGATTTTCCCGGCCACCCGGACCTGCGCCGCATCATGATGCCGGACGACTGGGTCGGCCATCCGCTGCGCAAAGACTACGTTCCGCTCGATCCGGAGGTGTGACGCGTGATCCGTACCGAAGAACTGCTGCTGAACGTCGGCCCGCAGCACCCGAGCACGCACGGCGTTTTGCGCATCGTCGTGAAGCTGGACGGCGAAGTGATTACGGAAGCAACGCCTGTCATCGGATATCTGCACCGGGGCACGGAGAAACTGGCGGAAAGCCTGAACTACACCCAGATCATCCCGTACACGGACCGGATGGATTATGTTTCCGCCATGACGAACAACTACGTGCTCGTGCACGCCGTCGAGAAAATGATGGGCATCGAGGTGCCGGAACGCGCCGAGTTCCTGCGCCTTATTGTGATGGAATTGCAGCGCATTGCGAGCCATCTCGTCTGGTGGGGCACCTACCTGCTGGACCTGGGCGCGCTCAGCCCGTTCCTGTTCGCGTTCAAGGAACGCGAGATGATCATCGACCTGTTCAACGAGTTGTGCGGCGCGCGGCTGACCTACAACTATATGCGGGTCGGCGGCGTGAAGTGGGACGCGCCTCCCGGCTGGATCGACAAGGTGCGCGACTTCGTGCCGTACATGGAGAAGCAGCTCAAGGAATACGAGCGGCTCGTCAGCGGCAACGAAATTTTCCTCGCGCGGGTCAAGGGGATCGGCAAGTACGATGCCGAAACGGCGATCGCCTACGGCCTCTCCGGCGCGAATCTCCGCTGCACCGGCGTGAAATGGGATCTGCGCAAGAACGAGCCCTACTCGTTGTACGACCGGTTCGAGTTCGACGTGCCGGTAGGCACGAACGGCGATTGCTATGACCGGTACATGATCCGGTTCGAGGAGATGCGCCAGTCGCTGCGCATCCTGAAGCAGGCCGTCGAGCAGTTCCCGTCTTCCGGCGAGACGATGGGCAAGGTGCCCCGCGCCATTCGGCCCCCGGCGGGCGAGACGTACGTCCGGATTGAATCGCCACGCGGCGAGATCGGCTGCCACATCGTCTCGAAGGGCAAGGCCGAGCCGTACCGCCTGAAGTTCCGCCGGCCTTCGTTCATGAATCTGCAGATTCTGCCGAAGCTGCTCGTCGGCGAGACGATGACGAACCTTATTGCGATTCTGGGCGGTGTGGACATTGTCCTCGGGGAGGTCGACTGCTGATGAGCGATTGGGTGGAACAACCGCTTACCTGGGGGAACGTCCTGATCTACGCCGTGCTGGCGGTCGTCTTCCTCCTGCTCATTCTCGGCTATGTCACCTATGCGATCCTGTTCGAGCGGAAAGTGCTCGGCTGGATGCAGTTCCGGCACGGGCCGAACCGTCTCGGACCGTGGGGGCTGCTGCAGACGGTGGCGGACGTTCTCAAGCTGCTGATCAAGGAGGACACGATTCCGCGCAAGGCGGACCGCGCGCTGTTCATTCTCGCGCCGGCGCTCTGTTACGCGCCGTCGTTCGCGGTGCTGGCGATCATTCCGTACACCCGCGAACTGTATTTCGCCGATCTGAACGTCGCCATCGTCTACTACGCGGCGCTGTCCGCCATCTCGACGATCGCGATCGTGCTCGGCGGCTGGGCATCGAACAACAAATATTCGCTGCTCGGCGGCATGCGCTCGGCGGCGCAGATGATCAGCTACGAAGTGCCGCTGATCCTCTCGATCGTCGGCACGGTCATGATGACCGGAAGCATGAGCCTGCGGCAGATCGGCGAGGCGCAGGGCGACTGGTTCTGGGAGTGGAATTTTCTTCCCCAGATTATCGGCTTCGGCGTCTTCATCGTCGCCGCGGTATCGGAGCTGAACCGTTCGCCGTTCGACCTGCCGGAGGCCGAATCCGAGCTGGTCGCCGGCTACCACACCGAGTACAGCGGCTTCCGCTTCGCGTTCTTCATGCTGGCGGAATACGTGTACATGTTCGCGATCGCGGGCCTCGCGTCGGTGCTGTTCCTCGGCGGCTGGCATCCGCCGGCGCCGTTCCTTGATTTCGTACCGGGCATCATCTGGATGATCCTGAAGATGGCCTTCGTCATCTTCTTCCTGTTCTGGCTTCGGGCGACGATGCCGCGCGTGCGCGTCGACCATCTGATGGGATTTGCCTGGAAGGTGCTGGTGCCGCTGGCGATCCTGAATGTGTTCGTGACGGCGGTCTGTCTCGAGCTTTTCATCAAAGGGTAACGGGGGGTTAGGGCCATGAAAGGTTTGATCCAGGGTCTGGGCGTTACGCTCAAGGCGATGACGACGAAGAAGGTCACCTATGCCTACCCGGACGTTCCGCTCAAGATGCCGGACCGGTTCCGCGGCGTCCAGCATTTCGAGCCGGACAAATGCATCGTCTGCAACCAGTGTGCGCGCATCTGCCCGACAGAGTGCATCACGCTGGTCGGCAAGCCGAATCCGGATCCCGAGAAGAAAGGCAAAGTGATCGATACCTACGACATCAACTTCGAACTGTGCATCCTGTGCGATCTGTGCACCGAAGTGTGTCCGACGGAAGCGATTGTCATGACGAACAATTTCGAACTGGCGGCATACAGCCGTGACGAACTGTTCAAGGATCGCGAGTGGCTGGAAAACAACAACACGAACGTCCGGCAGGACAACAACAACATCGGCGCGCCGCAGAGAGGGGGCGCGAAGTAACCGATGAGCGGGTTCTACATCAACTGGTCCGGCGAACTGGTTGCGTTCTTCGCGTTCGCCGTCATCATGATCGTCGGCGCGGTGCTGATGCTGACGCTGACGAAGGTCGTCCACATGGTGGTGTCGCTGGCGGCCGTCTTCCTCGGGCTCGGCGGCATGTTCGTCGTGCTGGAAGCGGAATTCGTCGCCTTCGTGCAGGTGCTCATCTACGCGGGCGCCATCACGATTCTCATGATCTTCGGCATCATGATGACGCACCACCAGGCCGTGCAGCATGAGCCGGCAAGACCGGTGCACGAGATCGTGTCGGCCGTCGCGTCGATCCTGCTGTTCGGCATGCTGTTCTACGCGATCCGTACCACGGAATTCGAGCCTTCGGCTCCGCCGCTGCAGGCCGGAGTCGACAACGCGATGGAGATCGGCAAGCAGCTCTATACGCAGCACGTCATCCCGTTCGAGCTGGTGTCGGTTCTCCTGACGGTCGCGTTCATCGGCGCGATCGTGATCGCGAAGAAGGAGGCGGAGTAGACGTGCTGTCATCGTACCTGACCATGGCCGCCATTCTGTTCTGCATCGGACTGTACGGCGCGCTGTCGAAACGCAACGCCGTCATCGTGCTCATGTCGGTGGAGCTGATGCTCAACGCGGTGAACCTGAATCTGGTCGCCTTCTCGAAATACGGCGTCTTGCCGTCGCTCACGGGTCAGATTTTCTCGCTGTTCACCATCTCGGTGGCGGCCGCCGAAGTGGCGGTCGGCGTCGCGATTCTGATCGCCCTGTTCCGCGCGCGCGGCGTGGTGAACGTCGATGAATTCAACGAGATGAGGAGGTAGCGGCTATGGCAACCGTGTACTCGCAATACGCCTGGCTCGTTCCGGTGTTCCCGCTCGCGGCTTTCCTCATCCTGACGGCGTTCGGCCGCGGCCTGAAGCAGACCGGCGCCATCGTCGCCGTGCTCGGATCGTTCGGGGCGCTCGCCCTGTCGGCGCTCGTGCTGATCGAGCATCTCGGCGGCGCCGACGAATACAACGACAGTTTCCACTGGATCAAGATCGGCGGCTATGCCCTGACCGCCGGTTTCGACGTGACGAATCTGACGGCGCTCATGCTGGTCGTCGTCTCGCTCGTCGCGTTCCTGGTCAACATTTACTCGATGGGCTACATGAAGGACGATGAGCGCATGACCGTGTTTTTCGGCTACGTGGCGCTGTTCACGTTCTCGATGCTCGGTCTCGTGCTCGCCGACAATCTGCTCACGCTCTACATTTTCTGGGAGCTGGTCGGGGTCTGCTCGTTCCTGCTCATCGGCTTCTGGTACCAGAAGCCGGAAGCGAAGGCCGCGGCGAAGAAAGCGTTCATCGTCACGCGGATCGGCGATGTCGGTCTGTTGATCGCGCTGCTGCTCCTGTTCTGGTACATGCCGGATCATGACTTGTCGTTCGCCGCGATTGAGAACGTGTTCGGCCAGACCGGCCTGATCACGGAAGGCATCACGACGCTGATCGCGATTCTGATCTTCGTCGGGGCGGTCGGCAAGTCCGGCCAGTTCCCGCTGCACGTCTGGCTTCCGGACGCGATGGAGGGCCCGACGCCGATCAGCGCCCTGATCCACGCCGCAACGATGGTCGCCGCCGGCGTGTTCCTGGTCGCCCGCACGTTCCCGATCTTCGAAGCGTCGCAGGCGGCGCTGGATACGGTCGCCTGGGTCGGCGCCTTCACCGCGATCTTCGCGGCGTCGATCGCCATCGCGCAGAACGACATCAAGCGGATTCTGGCTTACTCCACCGTCAGCCAGCTCGGCTACATGATGATGGCGATCGGGCTCGGTTCGGTGACGGCCGGCATGTTCCATCTGTTCACGCATGCGTTTTTCAAGGCGCTCCTGTTCCTCGGGGCGGGCAGCGTCATTCATGCAGTTCATACGCAGGATATTCACGAGATGGGCGGCCTCGGCAAGACGATGAAGACGACCGCCTGGACGTTCGCGGTCGGCGCGCTGGCGCTCGCCGGCATCCCGCCGCTCTCCGGCTTCTGGTCGAAGGACGCCATTCTGGCGGAAGCGCTCCACGCGAATCCGGCGCTGTTCGTCGTCGGCATCGCGGCCGCGTTTCTGACGGCGCTCTACATGTCCCGCCTGTTCTTCCTCGTCTTCGCGGGCAATCCGAAGGCGGGCGGCGAAGCGCATGAATCGCCGGCTACCATGACGGTGCCGCTGATCGTGCTGGCGGTGCTGGCGGTCATCGCGGGCTTCGTCGAAATGCCGTTCAGCGGCACGGGCTGGTTCGGCGAATGGCTGACCGGGCATGCGGCGGAGCATGAAGGTGCGGCGCTCGTCATGCTCGTCTCCACGGCGGTCGGCCTTCTGGGCATCTATCTCGGCTGGCTGATCTATGTGAAGGGGGCCATTTCGCGCGATGTCGTCACATCCCGCGCGCCCTGGCTGACCCGTCTGCTCGAGCGGAAATACTACATCGACGAAATTTATCATGCGGTCTTCACGGTCTCGCTGCGCGCGATCGGACGGGCGTGCGACGCCTTCGACCGCCATGTCGTCGGCGGCGCCGTCCGGCTGGCGGGAGGCGCAGCCTTCTGGACAGGCCGCGCGGCAACCCGGATGCAAAGCGGTCAGCTGCAGTCCTACGGCTTGTACATCGTCATCGGGCTGGTCATTCTCGTTGCAGCGATTGCCGGAAGGAGGTTTTGGTAATGGAAAGCTCTTTCCCCTGGCTGACGCTGCTGACGTTCTCGCCGATCATCGGGCTGCTGGTGCTGCTCTTCATACCCGGTACGAACAGCCGCGCGCTCCGCACGGCTGCGATCGTGACGACGCTCGTCCCGCTCGGCCTGTCACTCTGGCTGTTCGCGTCCTATGACGCGGCGAATCCGAACGCCTTCCGGGAGCAGGTCGACTGGATCACGATCGCGCTCAACCATGAAGCGGTCAACATCGGCTCCAGCGCCTACGTCTTCCAGTACCATCTGGCGGTCGACGGCCTGTCGCTTCCGCTCGTGGCGCTCGCGGCGCTCGTCGCGGTAATGGCCGCGCTGGCGTCGGTCCATATCAAGAAGCGCTGGAAAGCGTTCTATGTCTGGTTCCTGCTGCTCGAGACGGGGATGCTCGGCGTCTTCCTGGCGCGCGACCTGATCCTGTTCTTCCTGTTCTTCGAGCTGACGCTGATCGCGCTGTTCTTCCTGATCGGCATCTGGGGCTCCCTGAACCGGGAAAAAGCGGCGAACACGTTCCTCATCTACAACGGGCTCGGTTCGGCGCTCATGCTGATCGCGTTCGTGCTGCTCATTTCCACCGCGGGCGCGTCGCTGAATGCGACGGAGCAGGGAGGCGATCTGGTTTACAGCGGCGATTACGCGACGATTGCGGCGAATCTGACATCCGGTGAATCGCTCACGAACCTGCCCGGCGGGTATGACAATCCGTTCGCGCTGAGCGACGGCATGCGGTGGACGATCTTCATCCTGCTGCTTGCGGCCTTCGGCATCAAGCTGCCGGTGCTGCCGCTGCATACGTGGATGCTCCGCGTCCACGCGGAAGCGCCGCCTTCCGTCGTCATGATTCACTCCGGCGTCCTGCTCAAGATGGGCGGATACGGTCTGATCCGATTCGGCATCGGGCTGTTCCCCGAGCTGGCGGAAGATGCGTCGTTCGTGCTGGCGCTGCTCGGCGCCGTGAGCGTGCTGTACGGCGCCGTGCTGGCGTTCGTTCAGCGGGAGTTCCGGCTGGTGCTGGCTTATTCGTCGGTCAGCCACATGGGCATCGTGCTGCTCGGCATCGCGTCGCTGAACGAGATCGGACTGCAGGGCGCGGTGTTCCAGCTCGTGTCGCACGGCCTCATCTCGGCGCTCCTGTTCCTGATCGTGGGCAGCCTGTACGAACGGACCGGCACGACGGAACTGGAAGAGCTCGGCGGCCTCGCCCGCCCGATGCCGTTCATGAGCGGCGTGCTGCTGGCCGCGGGGATGGCGTCGCTCGGACTGCCGGGGCTGTCCGGCTTCATCGGCGAGTTCCTTGCCTTCCTCGGCTTGTTCGAGACGATGAAGTGGGTGACCGCAATCGCCGCGATCGGCGTCATTCTGGCGGCTGTGTACATCCTGCGCAGCGTGCTGAAGATTACGTTCGGCCCGCAGCAGGAGCGCTACGCGGTGCTGAAGGACGCACGGCTCATCGAAGCCGTGCCGATGATCGCGCTGCTTTCCTTCATCGTGCTGCTCGGCGTCTATCCATCGGTGCTGACGGATACGATGCAGGGAAGTTTCGACAACATCATTGCGCATTTGAACACGAGGATGGGGGGGTAGTCGCATGGTGACAACGGCAACGCAAGCTTTGACCGGGCCGGATGTGGCTTACCTCGTCCCCGAGATCATTCTGGTCGGCGCGGCGATTCTGCTTACGCTCCTTGATCTGCTGCTGCCGAATACGGTCCGCCGCGGGTTTCTGAGCTGGCTGACGCTGGCTGCAATGGCCGGTTCCGCCGCCGTCGTGGTCGGGCAGCTGCTGTCGTTCGATCCGTTCGGCGAGAACGCGGAAGTCATTTCGCTGCTCAGGGACAGCTACCGGATCGACGGTTTCGCGCTCACGATGAAGCTGATCATCCTGGCCGCGTCCATGCTCATCCTGCTGATGGGCATCCGGACGATCGAGCGGGATGATGCCATTCCGGACAAAGGCGAAACGTTCACGATGATGCTGCCTGCCGTCGCCGGTGCGCTCATCCTCTGCTCGACGGCGGATCTGATCACGATGTTCGTCGGGCTCGAACTGCTCGGCATTTCGACGTATGTGCTGATCGGGTTCCGCAAAAAATCGAAGCTCGCGGCTGAAGCGGCATTCAAGTATGTTGTCATCGGCGCCGTCTCGTCGGCGTTCATCCTGTTCGGCATGTCGTACCTGTACGGGGTGACGGGGTTGACCAACCTCGGCTGGATTGCCCGGATGCTGGAGCAGGCGGTCACCGATTTCGAAGCGCTCGTCTACGTCGGCCTGTTCTTCCTGGTCGCGGGTTTCGCGGTGAAGATCGCGGTCGCTCCGTTCCACGCCTGGGCGCCGGACGTCTACCAGGGAGCGGCGACACCCGTCACGGCGTTTCTGGCCGTCGTCTCGAAAGCCGCGGCGTTCATTGCGCTGGTGCGGGTGATCTTCAACACGGCGATCATCCAGACGCCGTTCATCCTCGGGCCGGCCGTCAGCCCGGTCGGCGAAGACGTGCTGCTCGCGTTGAAAGTGCTGGCGGCCGCGGCGATGATCGTCGGCACGACGGCGGCGCTGCGCCAGAAGAACGTGAAGCGGCTGCTCGCCCTGTCCGGCGTCGCCAACGCGGGCTATCTGCTCGTGCCGCTGGCGATCGGGCTCGGCACGACGTCGACCAACAACCTGGGCGATTTCTCGTTCTACCTGGTCGCCTACCTGTTCATGACGATCGGCGCTTTCGCGGTCATGGCGGTCGTCAGCCAGACGGCCGGGCATGACGAATTGAAGGGCTATGCCGGCCTGTACTACCGTGCGCCGTGGACGGCGGCGGGGATGATCGTGCTGCTCATCTCGCTGGCCGGGCTGCCGGTGACGGGCGGCTTCTTCGGCAAGCTGTTCATTCTGCTGAGCGCGGCGCAAATGAAAGATTATTGGCTGGCCGCGATCATGATCGTGACCAGCGTCATCTCGTATTACTTCTACTTCAGCATCATTCGCCAGATGTTCATGCGGACCGCCGAGACGGAGGCGAAGCTGAGCGTCCCCGTGCCGACGGGCATCGCGCTTTGGATCTGCGTCGCGGCTACGCTGGCGCTCGGCTTCATGCCGAACGCGTTCATGGAGATGCTGGAGCAGGCCGTAACGCTGTCCCGCGACGTCTGGGTGGCAATGCCGCGATAAACGCTCGCGGACGGTGTCGGCAGGCGAAGAGAGCGTTGGTGTGACAGTCAAATCCGGCTGCGTCTTGTCCGGAATGGACGGGACGCGGCCGGATTGTTTTTTCGGGGTGTATTGGATGCTTTCCGGCAAGTGAGAGTTTTTTAAACGCAATGAAATCTTTTATCGATTATAATAGATAGCATCGGAATGGAAACGGACGGATAAGGACAGATCGCAATGCGAATCATGAAAGGGAACGGCCGGAGGACCGACAACCATAAGGAAGCGGCGGCGCGCGCCGACCGGCGTCAGCGGCGGCGAAGAATCGCCGTGCCTGCGGCGCTGTTGGCGTGCGTGCTGGCTGCGGGATCGCTGCTTGGGGAAACGGGCGGTCCGCTTGCAACGGCCGGAGCAAGCGCTCCATCGAACATGAAGTCTTCGGCGGATGCGGCAGATGTATGGACAACCGGGAGCTGGCTCCTGAAATGGCGGGAAGGCGCAGAGGCGGATCCCGCCCGGCTGCCGGGCACCGTCGTGCTCTCGCGGCAGCCGGAGACGGGCGTGGAAGTCGTCGTGCCGGCAGACGGCGAAGACCGGCAGCGCTGGCTCGATACGCTGACCGCGCACCCGGATGTGGAATATGTGCATCCGGTCGGCAAGGTCAAGCTGCTCGCCTTCAGCGCGGATAACGGCGGAGAACAGGCAGACATGACGTCCACGGCGTCCACGCCGGCTGTTGCGGCAACAGAGGCGGAAGCGGCGTTGCAATCCTCAGCAAACACCCAGTCTCCTGCGGCGCCGGCAGCCGCGGATCTTCCGGGCAAGCCTGACGATCCGCATCTGGACAGGCAGTCTTATCTGAAACTGATCGGAGCGGACCGCGCCTGGGCGCTGGCGCCGGGCATGGCGACCGATCTGACGATCGCGGTGGTGGACACCGGCGTCGATCTCGATCATCCGGATCTGAAAGACAATCTCGTGCAGGGCATCAATCTGATTGCGCCCGGCAAGCCTCCCGAGGACGACAACGGGCACGGCACCCGGGTCGCCGGTGTGCTGGCGGCCATAGGCAACAACGGCATCGGGACGGCCGGCGTGCTGTGGAAGGCGAAGATCATGCCGGTCAAGGCGCTGGACGAAACCGGATTCGGCGATGAGAAGATGCTCGGCGAAGCGATTGTGAAAGCGGTGGATGCCGGCGCGAAGATCGTCGTCCTGTCGGTCGGGCTTTACCGGTATTCCCCCTACATGCAGGACATCGCCTTGTATGCCGAGAAAAACGACGTTCTGCTCGTCGCGGCCAGCGGCAATGACGGGCTCCAGCACGGCAGCAAGGCTGTTGTCAAATATCCGGCGGCCTACCCGACCGTGATGGCCGTCTCCGGCGCGGCGGCGGACGGCAGCCCGGAACGCCGGGCCAATGCCGGTCCCGAGAACGATATCGCGGCAGCCTGGGAAGTGTACACGACGGCGCTCGGCGGAGGATACCGCAAGGAAGAAGGCACGTCGATGGCTGCGCCGCAGGTTGCGGCTGCCGCGGCGCTCGTCTGGACGAAGGAGCCGCATCTGAAAGCCTGGCAGGTGCGGGAGCGGCTGATGCAGACGGCGCAGGATATCGGGGCACCCGGCCGCGACGATCAGACCGGAGCGGGGCTGCTTCGGGTCGATCTTGCGCTGGAGGCGGCGGCGAACCCGGACCCGCGGGAGCCGAACAACACACGGCAGGAAGCCGCTGCGCTGCCGGTCGTCAATCAGATCGCGGGGGCTTTGAGCGGCGGATCCGACATCGATTGGTTCCGGATCGATGCGCCGCATGACGGGTGGATGACGTTTGCTTTCGAAGGCCATCCCGGGGAGAAAAAGGCGTATCCCGCCGTATCCGCCGTGCTGCACCGGAAAGACGGAACGACGGCTTCCGCGGAGTGGCGCATGAACGCCGGAAAGGTGGAATGGCCGGTAAAGCGCGGCGTCCAATGGCTGGAATTGAAGTTCAAGAACGGCGAAGAGACCGCGGTCGTGCCCTACACGCTGACGACCGGATTCCGGATGGCCGCGGACGAATATGAGCCGAATGACACGCAGGCAACAGCCCGCCAGTTGGCGAACCTGACGGACGGGCAGCTGAAAGTGACCGGAACGTTCCACCAACAGGGCGATCAGGATTGGTACGCCGTGACGATCGGCCAGACAGGCGATTTGAAGCTTTCGCTTGCGGTCGATACGATGCGCATCGATCCGGCCTTTCTCATCAAGCCTGAGCATGGCACGGAACAGCGCGTGGACGACTACGGCGAAGGGGCGACGGAGCGGGCGAATATTCCGGTGACCCCTGGCCGATATCTGATCCGGGTGCGCGACGCTTCGTCGGCATCCGCGCATCCCTCCGTCGGCACTTATACGCTGACGCTGGAACTTGAGCGGAGGCATGAAGATCCGAACGAGCCGAACGACCGGATCTATGCGGCGACGCCGCTGGCGCCGGACACGGAGTACCGGGGTGTCTTCGCCGTCCAGGGCGATGAAGACTGGTTCAGGCTGAAACTGGACAGCCGTTCGATCGTGTCGGTTACGCTGGACGGGGTGCCGGCGGACCGCCGCGTGCGGATGGAAGTGTACGACAAGCGCCAGCAATTGCTGGAGACCTTCGAAACATCACCTGAGACGGCAAGCATCCGCATCGAGCGTGAATATGATGAGGGTAGCCATTACATCAGGCTCACATCCGACCGTCCGTTCGACCGGAGCTTGTACCGGCTGCGGGTCAATGTGGAGCCGCTCGTGGGCGGTTTCCGGGATATTGCCGGGCACTGGGCCGAAGACTCGATCGTCAAGCTGAACGCGCTCGGCCTCGTATCGGGCACGGGCGACCGCCGGTTTGAGCCGGATCGCGGCATCTCCCGCGCGGAAGCGGCCGCGCTGGTCGTGCGGGCGCTCGGCGGTTCCGGAACGCAGGCCGCCACGATCGCTTACCGCGATCTGGACGAGAGCCACTGGGCCTATAAAGCGATCCAGCAGGCGACGGCGGCCGGCATCGTGAACGGCTTGCCGGGCGGCAGATTCGGTCCCGCCCATCCGGTGACGCGTGCGGAAGCTGCGGTCATGATCGGCCGCGCGCTCGGCCTTGCGCCGCTGCGGACGACATCGGCGCCGTTCGCCGATCTTGAGGCCAACCATTGGGCGGCGGCGATGATCAACCGGATGCAGGAAGAAGGGCTGCTGAGCGGCTACCCCGGCGGATTCGTCAGACCGGATGAACGGATCAGCCGGGCGGAATTCAGCGTCTTTCTGCTGCGCGCGGTGGAGAAGAGGAGATTGAACTGAGATGGAGGATGTCTATTTTTCAATGGGCATAAGAGGGCTGCTGTCCGCGGCCGTCATGCTGCTCAGCGTCTATCTCGCCTGGGTCGTGCTTCAGGAACTCAAGTTCGACGTGTTCCTGAAGCAGCCCAAGGGCAGGCGCGCCGTCATGCTGCGTCTGATGATGGCGGTCGCGATCGGCTATCTGTTCTCCCGGTTCATCCTGGATTACTGGGAATGGTCGACGTCGCTGCGCCTGCTTGTCGAATAAGGAGAACGGATTCCGTCAACAATGGTATTGATTCTACGGTCCGAATTCGGCATTCGGCTGCGAATGATGTAGAATGTCGGGAATTTTCGCCAATTCCTGTATAGATTCGAAATTTTGTGCTTGTCGATCTGTGTAAGGAAATGCTAAGATATTCGCGGAATGTTGGACGGATGAAAAAAGTACTAGTTCGGATCGTGATTGGTAGGATCATGTGCGCGGAGGGACCCATATGAGCAAAATCATCGTCCGCGGCGGTCGGCGGCTCTCCGGAACGGTTCGCATCAGCGGCGCCAAAAACGCGGTGCTGCCCATTCTGGCCGCGTCGCTGCTCGCCGAAAAGGGCGTCAGTGTCATTCGAGACGTCCCCCTGCTTGATGATGTCTTGACCATCCGGCAGGTGTTGGCTTCGCTCGGCGCCGGCCTCCGCCAGGACGGCGACACCGTCTTCGTTGATGCTTCATCACTGCAAAGCTTCGAACCACCATATGAACTGGTCCGTAAAATGCGGGCTTCCTTCCTCGTGATGGGACCTCTGCTGACGCGATTCGGACAGGCGCGCATCTCGCTGCCTGGCGGATGCGCCATCGGCACGCGCCCGATTGACCAGCACCTGAAAGGCTTCGAAGCGATGGGCGCTGACATCGCCCTGGGGCAAGGTTACATAGAAGCGCGCACGCACGGACGGCTGAAAGGCGCGAAGATCTACCTCGATGTGCCGAGCGTCGGCGCCACGCAGAACATCATGATGGCCGCCTCTCTTGCGGAAGGGACGACCATCATCGAGAATGCGGCTCGGGAACCGGAAATCGTCGATCTGGCGAATTTCATGAACAGCATGGGCGCCGTCGTGCGAGGCGCGGGTACGAGCATGATCCGCATCGAAGGGGTCGACATGCTGCACGGTGCGGAACATACGGTAATCCCCGATCGGGTGGAAGCCGGCACTTATATGGTTGCCGCCGCCATAACCGGCGGAGATGTAATGATTGAAGGCGCAATTGCCGACCATTTGACCCCGGTGATTTCGAAGCTGGAAGAAATGGGCGTCGATTTCGGGGAATGCGAGAACGGCATCCGCGTGACGGTAAGCCGTCCGCTGCGCGCCGTCGATGTGAAGACCCTCCCGCACCCGGGATTTCCCACCGATATGCAGTCGCAGATCATGGCGCTGCTCATGGTGGCGGAAGGCACGAGCGTCGTGACGGAGACGGTGTTCGAGAACCGGTTCATGCATGTGGAGGAATTCCGCAAGCTTCAGGGACAGATCCGTGTGGAAGGGCGGTCCGCGATCGTAACGGGCGGTGCGAAACTCGTCGGCGCCAAGGTGTGCGCCACCGATCTGCGCGCCGGAGCCGCGCTGATCTGTGCCGCGCTGCGCGCCGAAGGCGAGACCGAGATCACGGGCGTTCATCATATTGACCGCGGATACTTGGGGATTACGGAGAAGCTGGCGGCGCTCGGCGCGGACATTCGCCGGATTGAGGCGGAAGCCGCGCTTGCCCGGGCGGCGGAAGAAGCGCAGGCCCTCCGCCTCGAGGAAGCGGAAGGAGAAGTGCCGGCCGAGGCGGTCTTCGCCCGCGAGGAGCGCGCCCGCATTCAGGTCAGGCCTTCCTGGGCGTGAAGCAAGCAGAACGATCATCAGAACGCGTTGTGAAAGACGCGTTCTTTTTTATTTCCGGAACGATTCATTTCTTCCATTCGGGATACAAATGCGCTTTCATCGAAATAGAAGCGGCCGGAAATCCGCAAGCTGCCGGCATTTTCGCTTGACCGAGGTTTTGTGGTTCTGCCCTACCAAACGGCTTCATAGGATGTACCAAGACCGGCGGATGAGAGATTCAAGCAGACGTACCAGCGTCGATTGGAGGGCAGACACAATGAGACGGAGAACGGCATGGAGGCGCATCCTGCAGGGCGGTGTTGGAACTTCGGGCTGGATGGCGGCGTTTCTGCTCGGCATGGCGGCGGCCATGTTCCTGAAGTTGATGTCCGCGGGCGGCGGGGTGTCGGAATCCGGCGCTTCGCATACAAAATCCGACGGGATTCCGGAAGTCATGGCGGCGGAAGCTTCGGAACCCGGCAGCAGCGAATTGGCAGGAAGACCGCGGATGCCGGAATCCGGAAGCGGCAATCTGAAACATGAGGATGAAGCACAGACCGATGGAGCGGTCGGACAGGCCGGCGATTCCCGGCTTGCGAAGAACGGCGAATCCGCAAATGGTGAAGGCGGCGCCGCCGGGCAGGACGAAGCGCCGGACGAGCCGTTGGTGCGCGTCTACCTGGCGGAAGAGGGGCGTGTGGAAACGGTGCCGCTGGAGACGTATGTTCTCGGCGTCGTAGCGGGAGAGATGCCGGCCGATTTCGAGCTTGAAGCGCTGAAGGCGCAGGCGATTGCGGCCAGAACCTATATCATCCGCAAACTGTTCACCGCAGCGCAAGATACCGGCGATGTAAAACGGGAATATGATGTGACGGACGGCGAGGCCGACCAGGTGTATGTGCCGCTGAAGAAAATCCGGGAAATGCGGCTTGAACGGGAGGAAGAGCTGGCGCGGATCGGACGAGCGGTCGCCGAGACGCAGGGGCTCGTGCTGACCTACGAGGGCGAGCCGATTCAGGCGGCCTATTTCTCGACAAGCGGCGGTTATACGGAGAATGCCGAAGATTACTGGTCCGTGGAGGTTCCGTATCTGAGAAGCGTGCCCAGCCCCTGGGACGCGCAGCTGTCGCCGCGTTTCGAACAGAAGGTCGAAATGGAGCTGGACGAATTCTATGACCGCCTGGGCATCCGCAAGCGGGACCGAAAGGGCGGCATCGAGGTGCTGAGCCGGACGGCGGGCCGAAGTGTGAAAGAGATCCGGATCGGGAAGAAGGTGCTCACCGGACGGGAGGTGCGGGAGGCGCTGGATCTGCCGTCCGCCAACTTCAGCTGGCGGATCGAAGACGGACGGATCACGCTGGTGTGCTACGGCTACGGACATGGCGTAGGCATGAGCCAATGGGGGGCGCAGGCGCTGGCCAGGGCGGGCAATGACGCGGAGCAGATTCTGGCCTACTATTACCGGGGAACAAGGCTTGTCCGATCTGCGAGTCTTGCGGCATCGTTCGAAAGTTTCAAAACTTGAAAATTATCATTTCAGCGACGTATAAAAGATTCCCCACTGGCAACAATGGCTGGTGAGGTGATCAAAAAATGAATGAACAAGACAAGCAGAAACCGCTTGAGGAAGCTTCCGGGCTGTCCCGAAGCGGAGCCGCCAAATCGTCCGGTTGGAAGAGATTGCTGTCGAAGAAATGGGTTTCTCCGGCATTTTTCATGGCCGCGGCGGCAATCATCGTAACGATCATGTGGCTCTATCAGGGGACCGACAAGTCGGAAGTCAAGCCTGCAGATGACGAGTCCGCTGAAGTGAGCGACGTGACGAATACCGATGAAGCCGTGGCCGATGAGCGTACGCTGGAGGTCATTGCGGACGGCGAAACGCTGCAATGGCCGGTCGTCGACCGCTCGGAGCTGGAGATCGTTCTCCCGCACTATGACGCGGATGCGCCGAGTGAAGAACGGCAGCAGGCGCTTCTGGTGTCCGGCACGACGTTCATGCCGCACATGGGCATCGATCTGGCGCGGCCTGACAATGCGGCCTTCGATGTCGCTGCCGCGATGAGCGGCAAGGTGACGGTAGCCGAGCAGCATCCGACGAACGGTTATATTGTCGAAATCGCGCATCCGGACGGGCTTGTCACCGTGTACCAGAGCCTGAGCGAAATCAACGTCAAGGTCGGCGACGAAGTGAAGCAAGGCACGCTGATCGCGAAGGCGGGACGCAGCGAACTGGAGAAAGATCTCGGCGTACATCTTCACTTCGAAGTCCGCGAGAACGGCACGCCGGTCAATCCGCTGGCACTGCTTGACGAAGAAGAATGATGCGAACAGACCATGCAGGCCATTGGTCGCACAGGCGGGCCGGACGGACCGGCGGCGCAGAAGTGCACGAAGGCTAAGCCGGGAAAGCAGGGGAACCCCTGCTTTCCTTTTTTTTGCAAACGGCTTTTCCATCCCGTCGCTCCGGACGCGCCCGTACGGTGCAGGATGGTGTTCCCGGGGCGGCGTTTATTTCCCGGAAAATAATTTGTACCGTCAGGCTTGTCACGCTTGACCACGGCGAATATAAACCTCCCCGACTCATATAATGTACCAAACTATTCCGAGTTGGGAGGCGGGAACGTGCACGATTACATCAAAGAACGGACGATCAAAATCGGCAGATGCATCGTCGAGACGAGAAATACCGTTCGAACGATCGCGAAGGAGTTCGGCGTTTCGAAAAGCACGGTACACAAGGATCTGACCGAGCGGCTGCCGGAGATCAATCCCGACCTTGCGGACCAGGTGAAGCACATTCTCGAGTACCACAAATCGATTCGGCATCTGCGGGGCGGCGAAGCGACGAAGATCAAATACAAGAAATCGGCGGGGAAGAAACGCGAAGCGATAACGGCCGGAAAAAACGGTTAATTCTTCTACAAAAATAGAGGATTTCGGACAACAATAGCGAATTGATATCGATTATGGGCCGATTTGGAATCGAGCGACATTTCATGACATACCGTGTGCCTTTGTCCCGGCGGGACGGTACGGCGCGCGGTATTCGTCGAGTCCGGACAGGCCTTTTTTCAGGCGGCTTGCAAATGGACAAGCCTTGGGTGCCGGTCGAAACGCCCTGATAATTTTCGGGTTGGGGGACATGCAGAAATGTTGGGCAAAGATATCGGAATCGATCTCGGAACAGCCAATGTATCCATTCATGTCAAAGGCAGGGGCGTCGTGCTGGACGAACCTTCCGTCGTCGCCATTGAAAGCGAATCGAAGCGGGTGCTGGCCGTCGGCGAAGAAGCGAGACGGATGGTCGGCCGGACGCCGGGCAACATCGTGGCGATCCGTCCGCTGAAGGACGGCGTGATCGCCGACTTTGAGATTACGGAACTGATGCTGAAGTCATTCATCAACCGGGTCGGGGGTCGGAAATGGTACAGCCGTCCGCGCATCCTGATCTGCGCGCCGACGAACATCACGTCGGTCGAACAGAAAGCGATCCGGGAAGCGGCTGAACGAAGCGGGGCCAAGGAAGTGTTTCTCGAGGAGGAGCCGAAGGCGGCGGCGATCGGAGCCGGCATGGACATTTTCCAGCCAAGCGGCAACATGGTCGTCGACATCGGCGGCGGCACGACGGATGTCGCGGTGCTGTCCATGGGGGACATCGTCACGGCCTCGTCCATCAAAGTGGCGGGCGACAAATTCGACTCCGAGATCATGAAATATATCAAAAACAAATACAAGCTGCTGATCGGCGAGCGGACAAGCGAGGACATCAAAATCCGCATCGGCTCGGTCCATCCGGACGGGCGAAAGGAATCGATGGACATCCGCGGACGCGACATGGTGACCGGGCTGCCCCAGACGGTGAGGATCCGCTCGGAGGAAGTGCGGGAAGCGCTCTGGGATTCGGTCATGTCGATCGTCCAGGCCGCCAAGGCGGTGCTGGAACGGACGCCGCCGGAGTTGTCGGCGGATATCATCGACCGCGGCGTCATTCTGACGGGGGGCGGCGCGCTGCTTGACGGATTGGACGCGCTGCTGGCCGACGAGCTGAAAGTGCCGGTGCTGATTGCGGAAGATCCGATGCACTGCGTCGTGAAAGGCACGGGCATCATGCTGGAGAACCTGGACAAGGTCAGCTCGAAGAAGCTCTGAGACATCCGATTCACAATTCGGGACCGGAATGCCGATAAAATAGCCGTAAGTGTTTTTGCGGCATGGCCGGAAGCCGGCCTGGACGAGTGAAGGGAGGAAGATCATGCTTCGCGGTTTGTATACGGCCGCGGCAGGGATGGTTACCCAGCAGCGGCGGCATGATACGGTTACGAACAATATTTCGAATCTGAATACGCCGGGGTACAAGCAGGTCACATCGGTAGGCCGATCGTTCCCGGAAATGCTGCTGTATCTGACCGGCATCGAAGGGGACAAGCCTGCAAGAATCGGCGCTGTGAACACCGGCGTGTTCGCGGAAGAGAGCTTGTCGGTCCATATCCAGGGCGACGCGTACGCGACCGGCAGAATGTCGGATTTCGCCATTCAGGCTAATCTGCAGGTCCCGGGACTTCGGTTCGACCGTTCCGGAAAGGCGATTGACGCTGACGGCAACGTCGTGTTCCAGCCGCAGGCGTTCTTCACGGTGCAGGATCGGGACGGCGGCATCCGCTATACGCGGAACGGATCGTTCCTGGTGAATGACGAAGGATTCCTTGTCACGAACGACGGTTCATTCGTCCTCGGAACGGACAACAATCCGATTCAGTTCCCGCCGGGTTTGAGCCTCGACCGGCTGTCGCTGACCGGCGACTTGCGGTTCGTTGACGCGGACGGCGCGGATGCCGGCGTCCAGTTGCTGATCACGGTCATCGAGAATCCGAACCGCCTCGTTCAGGAAGGGTACGGCAAGTTCCGGCTGAACGACGAGGATGCGGATCTGGCGCGGGCGGCTGAAGCCGGTGACCTCATCGAGGTGCGGCAAGGCTATCTGGAGCGTTCCAATGTGGACGCGGCGCAGGCGATGGTCGACCTGATGAGCGCGCTTCGCGCGTACGAATCGAACCAGAAGGTCATCCAGTTCTATGACCAAAGCCTGGGCAAGGCGGTCAACGAGGTCGGCAAGGTCTAGCTTTCGCGTCGAATTTCGGTTATGATGCAGGATGAAAGCGGGAAAGGGGCGGTTCGATGAACAGCTCGATGATTAACGCGATGACGTCGATGAACGCGATGCAGCGCAAGCTCGATCTGATCGCCGACAACATCGCGAACCTGAATACCGCGGGCTACAAGCGCAAGAGCGCCTCATTCGAGGATCTGCTTACGACCGCGAAGCAGCAGGATGAACGGTTCGCGCAAGCGGGCCGGCTGACGCCGCTCGGCTTCACGATCGGCTGGGGCGCGCGGATGACGCAAGTGCAGCAGGATTTGTCGCAAGGGTCGATTCAAATCACCGACAATCCGTATGATCTCGCGATTCACGGCAATGCGTTGTTCGAAGTGATTACGGACGATGCGGGAACGCGGGCTTATACGCGCAGCGGCGCCTTCCGGGCGACGCTGAACGCAGCGGGCGACATTGTCGTGACAACCGCGGACGGCTATCCGGTCGTCGTCCGGGATGAGGGCGGCGCGGAAGGTCCGCTTCTCCTGCCTGCCGGATACGAGCTGCAAGTTGACGCGCAGGGCAGGGTAAGCGCCGTCTCCGTTGACGGAAGCGATCGTCTGGCGCTCGGGCAGCTGAAACTGGTCGAACCGGTGAGACCGGATGCGCTGCTGGCTGCGGCGGACAATCTGTACACGATAGCAGACGGCGTTGATGCCGCGGATGTGTTCCGCGACGTGCTGCCGGGCGAAGAGGACGATGTCCGGATTACGCAGGGCGCCCTCGAGCAATCCAATGTCCAACTGGAGACGGAAATGTCGGAGCTGCTGATGGTGCAGCGAGCCTATCAACTCAGCGCACGCGCGCTGTCATCCGCCGACACGATGATGAGTCTGGCCAACGGACTGCGCGCTTGAGCGAAACGGGATGAGACATGATTAACGGACAAGACCGGCCGAAGGCGCCGGCAAGGGAGACGGAACCGGTTCGCACCGAAACGGCGGCCCGTCCGGTGCGGCCGGCCGGCGAGTCGGGGACGGGCGCGAAGCGGCCGTCCGAAGGCGGTTCGGGCAAACCCGGCAAGCCAAGGCGCCATCCGGCTGTAAGAGCGCTGCTGCGGACGCTGCGCGCGGCCATCGTGCCGCTGCTCCTCATCGCGGCGCTGATTGCAGGTTTGTATATCGGTTATACGAAACTCGGCGGCGGATCGCCGGATGACGTCTGGAATTGGGAGACGTGGAAGCACATGTACGATCTGATTTTCGCCGAGTCCTGAAATGAAATCGGAAACGCGGTTCAGCCGTGAAAACGGGCGCCCCGCTCCGTCATTGCGACGGGCGGGGCGCCCTTCTTGTGCCTGAAATCCGGATTTATTTCACCTTGACCCGGATGGATACGGTCTTGCCGCCGTACGATGCCTTGATCGTCGCCGTGCCCTGTGCCAGCGCTTTGATCTGTCCGCCCGACACGACGGCAACGCGTTCGTTCGAGGATGTCCATGCGGCCAGCGACGTGACGTCAGCCTCTTCCGTCTTGTCAAATACGGCAGTCAGCCGTACCTGTTCGGCTGCGCCGGGCGCCAGCTCCAGCGACTTCACCGACGCGGTCAGCTTGGTCAGCTTCGGCACGACCGATACCTGCACGATGAGCGGAATGCCCTGGTATTCGGTAACCACGGACGCTTGTCCGGCGGCGGCGGCCTTCACTTTGCTTCCGCTTACGGAGACGACGGACGGATTGCTCGACGTCCAGACGACTTTGTTGCTCAGCGTGACCGATTTGCCGTTCTTGTAGTAACCCGTTACTTTGATCGACTTCGACTTGCCCGGGTTCAGCTCGATCGATGCCGGGCTTGCTTCAAGCCGGACGATCTCCTGCTCGACGGTGACGCGGAACGTGAGCTTCTTGCCGAGGTAGGTCGCGGTCAGCGTGTAGCGGCCTGTCAGCAATCCTTTGAGCTCATTGCCGGCCACCAGAATGTTCGGCGACGACGTGGTCCATTCCAGCTTCGATTCCATGTCCTCGACCGTGTTGCCGTTCTTCAGGATAAGCCTTACGTCCGGCAGCGGAATCGACTTGCCGGCGACCACCGTCAATTCTTCGGTGTCGGACAGCAGCGCCAGCGGCTCTTCTTGCACGGTGATCTTCACCTGCGCCGTGCGCGTGCCGACGCGCGCCGTCAGCACCGTCTCGCCGAGGCCGCGGGCGAACCACTTGCCGTCTTCGACGGTGACGACATCGGTGTTCGCCGAGGTCCATTCGGCCAGGCCGGACACATCGATCGACGCGCCGGCAAGCGACTCGCCGGTGACCTTGGGCAGCGTGCCTTCGCCGTCTTCGAATGCGTCGATCGATTCCTTGTCGATCGCAATCGACCGGATGTACGGGTAGACGGTCACATCAATGCCGACCGTGCGGCCCTTGTACGATGCCGTGATCCGGGCCTTGCCTTCTTCCTTGGCCGTCACGACGCCGTCCGCGACGGTCACCGCATACACATTGGACGATTTCCACTCGACGAGCGCCGTGACGTCGACTTCCGGCTCATCCGGCTTGTCCGCGGCGAGGGCTTGCAGCGGCACCGGATCGCTCCCCAGAAGCAGGTGCAGCGGCTTGTCTTCCGACAGCCGGAGCGCGGCGTAGGCGGGCCGCACGACGACCGTCACCTGCTCATGCACGCCGAGGTATTCGGCGCGAACCGTCGTCGTGCCGACGCCGGCCGGCTTCACGAGGCCGTTCTTCACGGTGGCCACCGACGGGTCGGCGGACACCCAGCTTGCCTTCGCCGTCACGTCTTCGCTGCCGCCGTTCTTCAATGCGGCCGTTGCCGTGAGCTGCACGCCCGCATCGCCGTAGCGGAACTCGATCAGCTCTTCCGGAGCCAGCGCCAGCGATTCGTAGGGCGAGGTCACATTCAGTTTGACGCTGTCGGTGCGGCCTTTGTACCGGGCCGAAATCGTCACCGAACCCGGAGCGGACAGTTCGACTTTGCCGCCTTCCACCCGGGCGATGGCTTCATTCGAGGTGCTCCATTCCGCGTCATCGGTCACGTCCGAAGAGGAGCCGTTCTTGTACGCGAGGAGCTTCAGCTCGAGATCGTCGCCGAGCTCGAGTTCGAGCGTCGAGTTGATCGGGCCGCCGCCGGACGATGCGATTTCGACTTTGTCATATTCGTGGGTGACGGTGACGCGCATCGTTTTCGATGCGGAAGCATACTTCACCGTGATGTCGGCGTAGCCGGAAGCTTTCGCCGTCAGCAGCCCCTTGTCCACCTGGACGACGCTGCTGTTGGACGTGCTCCAGACGGCTTCGAACGTCACATCCTTGTAGCTGCCGCCGGACAATTCCGCGACGGCGGATATCTGCTGCATCTCATCGACGTACATCGACAGGGTGTTGCCGATGCCGGCGAACTCGATCGCTTTCACCGTTTCGTCTGCTGCAGCCGCCCACGCGGCGGGCAGCGCCAGCAGGATCAGCGCGGTGATTGCGGCGATCAGGCGAATGCCGATTGTGCCATGTCTTTGTTTCGTTTGCATCAATGTCATCCTCCTTGCGCTCTTGCGGCCGTCAGGCAGTCTACTCTTATATTAACGGCCGGAAGACGCGCATTCTGAAGGATTGGACGGAAAAATGTTCCTGCGTGTCGGAAAGAATGCTGCGGGGGTGCGGCGGTTTTATTTTTGACGGTCAAGCGGTATAATGGTTGGGGAACTTGGAAGGCGGCTCCAAACGCGGAGACAGACAGAGGGGGAGGGGAGACGTTGAATCTGCCGAATATGCTCACGGCTTTGCGGTTTTTGCTGATTCCCGTCTATTTGATCGTATTCGCGAACGGGCATATGATCTCGGCGTTCATCGTTTTCACCGCTGCGGGGCTGACCGATGTTCTGGACGGATACATTGCCCGGTCCAGAGGCCTGGAGACGACGGCGGGCGCGCTGCTTGATCCGCTTGCCGACAAGCTGATGCTGATCGCCGTCATCGTGTCGCTGCTTATGGCGGGCATTATTCCGTGGGCGGCGGCGGTGCTGCTGTTCATCCGTGACATCGGGATGATCGCGGGGTCGGCGTTTTTCCATTTCCGGGGCAAAAAAACGGTCAAGGCAAACTGGATGGGCAAGCTGACGACGGTGCTGTTCTATGTGGCGCTGATGTTCATTTTCCTGGAACTGCCGTATGGCGTTGCGCTGCTCTGGTGCGTCATCGCGTTCTCGTTCGTCACATCGGTCATGTATATCGTGAAGTTCAGGGCGCTCAACAGCCGTCAGACGGGCTGACGGACCGGCGGCCAGGCCGAAAAGGAGCTTGCCCCGCGGGATGCTTCGATCCCTGCTGGACAAGCTCCCTTATCTGAACCTCCGCGATCTGCAGGTTCGCGAAGGGTGTTATTATTCTTGGTGGTTCCGCGAAATTTTATGCAGCCGTACCTGAGGGAGGATGATGATGTCGTGATGGATGTCAGACAGATTCAGGCGATCATACCGCATCGCCCGCCGTTTCTGCTGATCGACCGGATTCTGGAAGTGGAACCGGGCGTGCGGGCCGTCGGGCTGAAAAACGTAACGATGAACGAACCTTTTTTTGCGGGGCATTTTCCGGACTTTCCGGTCATGCCCGGCGTGCTGATCGTCGAGGCGCTCGCGCAGGTCGGCGCCGTCGCCATCCTGATGGTCGAAGCGAATCGCGGAAAGATTGCGATGTTCGCCGGAATCGACAATCTCCGCTTCCGGGGTCAGGTAACGCCGGGCGACACGCTGACGCTGTCGGTCGAGATCATCCGCCTCAAGGGGCCGATCGGCAAGGGCAAGGCGGTCGCGTCGGTGGATGGCAAGACGGTCGTCGAGGGCGAGATCATGTTCGCCCTGACGGACGGGGACGGCAACGCCGGCGCCTGAGGCGCGCCGGCCGGACGATTGAGGAATCATGATGTCGAGCAAGGAGTGGGGACGATGATGGAGCTGGGTGAAGCTCTTGAGCGATATCGGGCGTGGCTCGCGGATCCGTCGATCGATGAAGAGACGAAGCGCGAGCTGCGGGCGCTTGAAGGACAGGAGCAGGAGATTGCGGACCGGTTCTACCGGGATCTCGAGTTCGGGACGGGCGGCCTGCGCGGCGTGATGGGCGCCGGCTCGAACCGGATGAACGCCTACACGGTCGGCAAGGCGACGCAGGGGCTGGCGAACTGGCTGCTCGGCCGCAAGGTGCAGCCCGCCGTGGTGATCGCGCACGATTCGCGCCGCAATTCGGATGCGTTCGCCCTGACGGCCGCGGAAGTGCTGGCGGCCAACGGCATCAAGACGTATCTGTGGCCGGGGCTCCGCCCGACGCCGCAGCTGTCGTTCACGGTGCGCCATCTCGGCGCGGATGCCGGCATCGTGATGACGGCGAGCCACAATCCGCCGGAATATAACGGATACAAAGTTTACGGACCCGACGGGTGCCAGATTGTCCCGGATCTCGCGGAGGAAGTGATCGGCCATATCCGGAAGGTGAAGAGCTTCGCGGAAGTGAAGCGGATGGCCCGCGGGGAGGCCGAGAAAGCCGGGCTGATCGTCTGGCTGGGCGAGCGCGAAGACCGGGCGTACCACGAGACGGTCGCGGCCCAGAGCCTGCGGCCCGGGCTGCTGAAAGCCGGCGCGGGAAATGAGCTTTCCATTATTTATACGCCGCTGCACGGCGCGGGCAACGTGCCGGTGCGGGAAGTGCTGAAGCTGGCCGGCTTCGGCAACGTGCGGGTCGTCGCCGAGCAGGAGAAGCCGGACGGCGGATTCCCGACGGTGAAGTCGCCGAACCCGGAAGAGCGGGAAGCGTTCGCGATGGCGATCGAGCAGGCGAAGCGGGAAGGCGCCGACCTCATCATCGGCACCGACCCGGACTGCGACCGGATGGGCGCCGTCGTGAAGAACGAGCGCGGCGAGTATGTCGTGCTGACCGGCAACCAGTCCGGCGCCATTCTGGTGCACTATCTGCTCACGGCGCTGCGCGAAGCGGGCCGGCTGCCCGACAACGGAGCCGTCGTGAAGACGATCGTCACGAGCGAGATGGGGGCCGACATCGCCCGCAGCTTCGGCGTCCGCGTCGACAACACGCTCACCGGGTTCAAGTACATCGGGGAGCGGATGACGCGCTACGAGCAGACGGGCGAAGCGACGTTCCTGTTCGGCTATGAGGAAAGCTACGGCTATCTCGCGGGGCACTATGCGCGGGACAAGGACGCGGTCGTCGCCTCGCTGCTGATCGCCGAGGCGGCCGCCTGGTACAAGCGGCAGGGCAAGACGCTGTACGATGTGCTGCTCGAACTGTATGAGACCTACGGGTATTATTTCGAAAGTCTGGAATCGCGCACGTTGAAAGGGCTGGACGGCGTCCGGAAGATTCAGGGCATCTTGGAGGACTGGCGGACGGCGCCGCCCGCGGAAGTCGCCGGAGTCAAGGTGGAGCGGGTGCTCGACTATCTTCCGGGACTGGACGGCCTGCCGCCGGAGAACGTGCTGAAGTTCATGCTGGCGGACGGTTCCTGGTTCTGCCTGCGTCCGTCGGGCACGGAGCCGAAGATCAAAGTCTATTTCGCCGTGCGCAGAAGCAAGCGGGAAGAAGCGGAGGCGGCGCTCGCCCGCCTGACCGCCGAAGTGATGGCGCGGGTGGACAATCGAAGTTAAGGAGTGGACACTTTGCCACAAGCCTATCGATTCTGGAACCGGGCGGCGCGCCGGCTGCTCCTGGTGCTGACGGCGCTGGGCGTGCTTGCGGCGCTGCCGCTCGGTTTCGTTCGTCATCAGATGGAGCAGAAGTCGAAAACGGTCGAGTTCGTCTTCGATTACCGCGATCTGCTGCTGGTCGCTTCCTATCAGGCGCATCCGCAGCAGTTCATGGAAGAAAAGCTGGCGCAGCTCAAGGAGGCCGGCGTGACGACGCTGGCCGTGTTCGAAGGGTCGCTGGACGATTTCGCCCGGGCGGGACGGATCACCGTCTACAACTCCATGCAGGCCGCTTTGCTGCAGGGAGAGCCCGCTCCGGCGGATGAGAACTACACGTATGTGCTGTTTGCGGACGAGAAGGCTGCCGAGGCGCTCGAACCGCTGTTCCGGCGGGCGTTCGAGGCCAGCGGAAACGCGGTCCGGACCTGGTCTTTCGGCGGCAAGCCCGGCCTTGTGCTGGAGACGTCGGTCGAGGATGCGCAGCTTCGGCCGATGGAGCCGGACCCGCTGACGCTGGAAGAGCTCGCGGCTGCCGGTTTCCGCCTGCTGCCGCGTCTTACGGACCGGATTCGTCCTTACGATCCGGACCTGATGGACGAAATGCTCGGCCGGTTCGCCGAGCTCGGCGTGGAGCGTCTGCTGTTCGAGGGCACCGAGGCGACGGGTTTCGGCGACCAGGCGCAGATGCAGAGCCTGGATCATTTCGCGTCGCTGCTGAACAAGTACGGTTTCGGGCTTGCGGCGATCGAGAACATGCGCACGCCGCAGGCAGGCTTCGCGACGCTGGCTTTCAAGACGGATTACGATGTCGTGCGGCTGTACTCGCTGTCCGAGAACGACGCGTCCACGATGAGTCCCGCCGCCATCGCCGACCGCTTCCTGCTGGCGGCGAAGGACCGGAACATCCGGATGTTCTATCTGAACGCCGCGCCGATGCGCAGCGCGTCGAAACCGACGATCACCGATCCGCTGGACAACCTGGTCGCGGCGCTGGACGGCCGGGACGGCGAGGAAGGGGCCGTCGCGAAGCTGGAACGGTTCGGCTTCAAGGCGGGCTTCGCCGAGCCGTTTGATTACCGGTATGAAGGGTGGCAGAAGGTTCTGCGCGCGGTCGTCGCGCTGGGAGCGATCGCGATCATCGCGCTGCTCCTCGATGCGTTCCTGCGCGGCTTCGGGCTGATCGCATTCGTCATCGGTCTTGTCGGCAGCGCCGGCCTGTTCGTGCTCAGCCCGTCGCTGCTGGAGCAGGCGCTGGCGCTCGGCGCGTCGGTGGCGGCGCCGACGCTGGCCGTCATCTGGGTGCTCGGACGCGTGCGCGCGCATACCGAAGGCGACCGGCGGCCGGTCGGCGGGTTCGGCGATGCCGACCCGGCTGGCGCGGACGATGAGCGGCTGTTCGGCGGCCGGTGGCTGTTCGACGGCCACCCGGCGGGCAGGCGGCTTGTTTCGGCTGTTTTCCTGTTCGCGGTGACATCGCTGCTGTCGCTCTGCGGCACGGCGTTCGTCTTCGGCCTGCTGACGAATGTGACGTACAGCCTGGTGCTGCAGCAGTTCCGCGGCGTCAGCGTGCTGCATGCGGCGCCGATCTTCCTCGTCGCGCTGTACGTGTTCCTGTACACCGGGCGGTCCGTATCCGGGCAGCTGCGCAAGCTGCTGCGGCTCAAGGTGACGGTGCTCGGCGTCGTTGTCGCGGCCGTGCTGGCGGGCGTCGGCTACTATTATATGACGCGCACGGGCAACTCCGGCCAGGTGACGTCCATCGAGCTCGCGTTCCGGAATTTCCTCGAGTCGACGTTCGGCGTCCGGCCGCGCACGAAGGAGTTTCTGCTGGCGCATCCGCTGTTCGTCCTCGGTCTGTTCTTGTCGTTCCGCTATCGGGCGGCATGGGTATTGATGATCGCCGGCGTTCTCGGGCAGCTGTCGATGGTGGACACGTTCGCGCATATCCATTCGCCGATTCTGCTGTCGCTGATCCGCTGTCTGCTCGGTCTGGGACTCGGCCTCATCATCGGGCTCATCCTGATCGCCCTGTGGCAGCTCGGGGAAGGAGCGTGGCGGCGATGGGCGCTCTCCGCGAAGGGCAAGCGGCGTTCCGCGTAGCGATCTCGGGCTATTACGGGTTTCACAACAGCGGGGATGAAGCGGTGCTTCGTTCGATCGTGACGGCGCTCCGGGAGGAAGGCCGGGCGGCCGGTGTGGAGATTGAGCCGGTTGTCCTGTCCGGCGATCCGGCCTGGACGCAGTCGGCGCACGGCGTCGAGGCCGCGCACCGGATGCGGCCCGCCGAGGTGCTGCGGACGCTGCGCGGCTGCGACGCGCTGATCAGCGGCGGCGGCAGCCTGCTGCAGGACGCGACGAGCGCGAAGACGATCCCCTATTACACGGGGATCGTCGGGCTGGCCCGGCTCCTGGGCAAGCCGGTGTTCGTCTATGCCCAGGGGATCGGGCCGGTCAAGCGGGCGTGGCTGCGCCCGCTGGTGCGCGCGGCGATGAACGCATCCCGCATCGTGACGGTGCGGGATGAGGAGAGCGCCGCGCTGCTCGCGCGCCTCGGAGTGGCGCGCGGGCGGATCGAGGTGGTGCCCGATCCGGTGATGGGGATGCCGCTGCCGGCGGAAGCGGAGGCGCTCGCCGGGGATGATTTGGGCGGCCAAGGCCCGGGCAATGGCGGCTCCGCGCCGGTGGTCGGCGTGTCGGTGCGCCGCTGGCGGCCCGACGGCGCCGACCTGGCGCGGGTCGCGGAGGCGCTGGCCGCCCTTGTCCGCCGGCGCGCCGTGCGGCTGCGCTTCCTGCCGCTGCACACGCCGGATGACGCGGAGGCGTCGCGTGCCGTGATGGATCGGCTGGCCGCGCTGGGCGCGGGGGACGCCGCCGAGCTCGCCGAGCCCGGCGACGATCCGCAGCGGATGCTGCTCGAGGTCGGGCGCTGCAGCCTGATCTTCGGCATGCGGCTGCACGCGCTCATCTACGCCGCGAACCGCGGCGTGCCGATGCTCGGTCTGTCCTACGATCCGAAGATCGATCATTTTCTCGCCCGGCTCGGTCTTGCGCCGATCGGGACGACGGAAGCGCTCGATGCGGAGGCGTTCGCTTCCGCGGCTGACGGCCTGCTGACGCCGGAAGGCGCGGAGGCCTGGCGGGAGCGGCACGGTTCCGCGATCGAAGCGCTGCGCCGGGAAGCGCGCCGGCCGGCGCAGCTTGTCGTGGAGACGCTGCGCGGCATGGCATAAGGGGTGACGACATGAGCCAGAAGCCCGATTATCCGGCGGTGCCGATTTTCGGCCTGCCGTTCTCGAAGATGAATATGGCGGAGACGGTGGAATATCTCGCGCGGGCGGTCGAAGCGCGGCGTCCGACGCAGGTGATCACCGGGAACCCGATCATGGTGATGGCGGCGCTTGAGCGGCCCGATTATTACCGCGTCATGGAGCAGGCGGAACTGATCGTGCCGGACGGCGCCGGCATTGTCTGGGCGTCCCGCTTCGCCGGCAATCCGGTGCCGGAGCGCGTCGCCGGGTTCGACCTGCTGCACGAACTGATGCGGGAGGGCGAGCGGCGGCGCTGGTCGGCGTATCTGCTCGGCGCGCGCCAGGAAGTCGTCGAGGAAGTCGCGCGGCGTCTGCAGGAGCGCTACCCGCTGGTCCGGATCGCCGGCTGGCGGAACGGCTATTTCGGACCGGAGGATGACGCCGGCGTTGTCGCCGCGATTCGGGAAGCCGCGCCGGATCTCCTGTTCGTCGCGCGCGACGCGCTGACGACGCAGGAACCGTGGATCGCGCGCTACAAGCATGAGCTCGGCGTGCCCGTCATGATGGGGGTCGGGGGCAGTTTCGACGTGATCGCGGGACGGACGAAGCGGGCGCCGGTGTTTTTTCAGAAGCTCGGGCTTGAATGGCTGTACCGGCTGCTTCGCCAGCCTTCGCGCGCGGGCCGGATGGCCGCGCTGCCGCGTTTTGTGTTGAAAGTGCTGCGCGCGGGCCGGAAACTCGGGGAGCGGCCGGCCTCGGTGCGCGAGACGGAAATGAAGAAAATTTAAGCTGCATGATCAAATCGGCCCGACTTTCGCTTGATTCGGTGGGTGCAGCCGTTTTGCCTGTGAAAATCGGCTGAAAACGAGGATGGATTTTCATTCCCAAGAGGCGTATAATGCATTCGTTATGGTTTTGCCGCAACCCGTGCGCGCGGGCAAGCGGCAAATCCGGTTGCAACGCAGCAATGCTTGTACGGGAGAGTGTGATGATGCCCACGGGCGTTTACCTCGTTATCGGATTTATCATCGCTGCAATGATGTCGCTGCTTCTGACGCCGGCGGTCAAGGCGCTTGCGTTCAAGATCGGCGCCGTCGACAAGCCGAATGCACGCAAGGTACATACGCGCATTATGCCGCGGCTTGGAGGACTGGCGATCTACGCCGCGTTCGCCATAGGGCTTTTCGCCCTTCTGCCGTTCCTGCCGGATGCGATGCTGAGCGGATATGACAAGCGATTCATCGCGGCGCTCCTCTCGGGCGGCACGATCATCGTGCTGATCGGCGCGCTCGACGACCGGTTCGAACTGTCGGCAAAGGTGAAGCTGCTGGGGCAGATCGCGGCCGCCTGCGTCGTCGTGTTCGGTTTCGGCATCCGCATCAGTCTGCTCAACATCCCGTTCGGCGAGACGATTGAGCCGGTGGCGGAATGGCTGGCGATTCCGCTGACGATTCTGTGGATCGTCGGGTGCACGAACGCGATCAATCTGATCGACGGACTGGACGGCCTTGCGGCCGGTGTTTCCGGCATCGCGATCGCGACGATTCTCGTCATGGCCGTCATCATGGGCTCCGAGCCGGTCATGCTGCTCAGCGCGCCGCTGCTCGGCGGCATCATCGGATTCTTGAGGCACAATTTTCATCCCGCGAAGATATTCATGGGCGACTCGGGCTCGCTGTTCCTCGGCTTCAGCCTGGCGACGCTGTCGATGCTCGGGTTCAAGCAGGTGACGATCGTTTCGTTCGTGACGCCGCTGCTCATCATCGGCGTGCCGCTGTCGGACACGTTCTTCGCCATCGTCCGGCGGGTGGTGAACAAGCGGCCGATCTTCGCACCGGACAAAGGCCACCTGCACCATTGCCTGCGCGAGCTCGGCTTCAGCCACCGCGGCACGGTGCTGATCATATACGGAATCGCCGCATTCTTCGGCTTGACTGCGATTTTCATGTCGACTGTCGTGCCGCTGTCGTCGGCGAACTGGGTGACGTTCGTCGTCATCGCGGTGCTCGTGTTCATCCTGCAGATCGGCGCGGAACTGATCGGGATCGTGGACAAGTCGCGCCGCCCGGTGCTCGACTTGCTGGCCCGTCTGCGGATGAAGGCGGGATTTTCGACGCGGTCGAAGTGAACAGGATTGCCATACGTTGGAACCGGTCGCTTGCGCGGCCGGTTTTTTTTGCGTTCGTTCGGCGGCGTTCGACTAAATTTTCGTATCCTGAGAGCCGATAACTAAGGTACGAAACTTTTGGAGACTCTGAGCGTCCCTACATGCAAAGCCTGACTTTCAGTACTTCAGGAGAAAGCGAGCAGAAGGAGGGCAGTTGACGAAATCGGGTACGCGTGTCGTCCACGTGCAATGCAGGCTGGACGGCGGGGACGGAAAATGTTGATCAGACCAACGAAGTTGCGCAAGGAGGAGGAACTTTCGTGAAGCGACTTACCGCTGTACTGCTGGCCATCTGTCTGGCGCTGGTGTCGGTTCCGACGGCAATCGCGCCTGTGTCGGCGGCAGACGGGGATTATTTCATATTTCCGGGAGAGCAATCTCAGTATGAACAGGCCCGTGTCGTGCTGACCAGCAGGGTCGACTTGACGGGTACAATCAATCAGGTGATCGGTTCCACCATTACTTATACGGTCGAGCGGGTCGTCAAGACAGACGGAGTGGAACAGGTCGTCCAGTCGAATCCGAACCAGACGGCCAACATTATCCTGAACGGCAACTCGATCCGGATCCTCAGCATTCAGCTGTTCCCGGGCGTGAACAAAATTACGTTCAAAGGCCTGAACGGGTTCACGGAAGTATCAAGCAGCATCTACATCGAGTACCGGAACAGTCCGTCGCTCTATGATCTGAAGGCGATTATCGACGGACAGCAATTTGACATTCTGGAAGACCGGACGACGGTCATTCATTCGGCATTGTCGCGGTATAAGCCGAACTATGACATCATCATCACCGGCAAGGCGCCGAATGCCGACCGCGTGACGGTCATTGTGAACGGCCGCAGTTATACCTATACGGTCAATTCGGTCAACGACTGGACGTTCGCGGCGTCGCCGGTCAACGTCTCCAAAGGGAAAAACACGGTCACGATCCGGGTGTTCAACGGGACGCAGTCCGTGGAAACCACGCGTGAAATCGCGTTCTACAACGGCGAAGTGACGTTCTACGATCTGACGCTGACGAACGACGTCGATTCGTCGACCGCTTCGCTCGAGTCGGCGCCGAACTATTCCGTCAAATCGGGGGCAACGGTCTTCGTCACGGGCAAAGTCATCCTGCCGGTCAAGGTGACGCAGCAGGATGTCAACGGTACGATCGTCACGAATTATTCGCCGGATTACAGTGATTTCCCGGATAGCACGAATTACAAATACCGGTTGAACGGCTTGAACGGCGACGAATGGAGCAACTTGACGGTGAATTTGGCGAATTCCGATCCTGCCCAGTTCACGCCATCCATGATGTTCGTTATGGCCGAGTTTACGCAAGTTATCGGTACGGCCCAAGCCGGAGTTCTTGATTTCGACAAGCTTCATACGCTGGAATTCTGGGGTAAGAATGCGACGAAGACGGCTCCGGCGAACATTGACACCACCGGCAGGTTCGCGTTCTACCTCCGCGATGCGAACAAACCGTATATTCATGAAGTGAATTATCTTCCGGGGTATTCGGATGCGACTGATACGACGCAGCTACCCGGCATGAGCGGTTCGCCGCTGAATGGCGCCACGATACCGGCGCTGCCGCTCGGCGTGGAACTGCTGATCGGCAACCCGGATACGGCGAATCAAGAAGAAGTCAAGCTGACGGGGGTCAAGAATTCGCAAGGCACACCGGCGCAGCCTTCCGAATATTCGGCCGATCAGATCGAAATGACGTCGCCGGTGTTCGTGACCCGGACGATTGACGGCGTCGACCGTCAGTTCCAGCGCGTATTTCTGAGGATTGACAAGCTGCCGGCTTCCGGAACGCTGACGCTCAAGTTCGAAGTTACAAACGGCACGAGCACGGAGGTCAAGATCCAGCTGCTGTACGGTCCGTATGTCAAATATGACCGGCTGTATGACGGCATGGAAATTCCCTTCGACACGACGAGCGCCGATGGACAGGACTATCTGCTGAACCAGGTGTTCAACTACTTCAAGGGCGAACTCAAGAACGTCAGCAATACCGCCGACATTCGCTACACCAACGAAGTCGACAACGTAAGCAACACCGTCAAGCTGCAGACCGTCTTCATGTACATCAACAATATCGAAGTGCAGCTGGAGCAAGACGGAAATTCAAGAGCGCGGTTCACGTTGGATAACGCCACGGGACCGAATCCCGACGATCCGAACGACGGGAACTTCGTGCCGAACCATAAAAAAGCTTACGACGCCATCTTCAAAGGCGGCGAGAACGTCGTCAAGTTCGTCTACATGACGCCGAACAACAGCTATGTCAACGAGACGAAGTTCGTCATCATCCCGACGAACCTGCCCGAGATTCCGGCGAAGAACACGGACGGCGTCTTCCCGTACAGCGTGAACCGCACGGAGCCGATGAAGAATGACCCGAACTTCGAGCTTCGCGGCACCGTGTTCACGACGCGCGAGGCGCGGATGAACGTCTACGGCACGTTCGATTTCGTCGACCTGGGCAACACGCAGGCCCTGATGGAAGCGAAACTCCAGCAGCTCGGGGCAAGCGCGGCCAACTATATCCTGCATATCCAGACAGGCGACGAAGAGTTCGAATGGAATCTCGGCCATGAGTTCCAGGCGAAGGGCAATTCGCAGACGACCGTCACCATGAACGAAGGCATGGGCAACGGCCGAATCCGCGTGGCGTACGATTACGACAAGCAATCCTTCGAGTTCATCCTGACGAACGAGACGCTGCCGCCGGACGGAAGCTCGAAGGTGTATACGATCACGGTATTCAACACCGGCAAGAACGGCCCGCGGGCAACGTACCGGCTCGAGGTCGATCCGACGACGATCCCGTACACGATTCTCGCGCCGGTGGCCGAGAAACGGACGGTCAATCAGAGCTTCGTCGAAGTGCTGATCTACTCCGAAGGCGCGCAATCGGTGGTGATTGACGGCAAACCGGCGAAGAAGGTCCGTTACATCGACTATTCGAAGTCGCCGGAAGAAGAACTGGACGCTTTCTATGGGCTCGTCACGGGGCTGAAAGCGAACAAGCCGACGAACATCAAGTTTGTCATTACGAGCGGCTCCGAGAAAATTCAAGACACCCTCACCGTGACCTACACGCCGGAGAACATTCCCGGTGCGCAGGTTATGGAGACGATGAAGAACAAGCATACGCCGTTCGGCAATGCGCTGACGTTGTCGTTCGAGCGGGGCACCAACCTGATTCGGCGGGATTATAACGTGCCGCAAGAATACAAGACTCAGGTATACAACGGCAACAACATCCTGTTTGCGATTGCCAACCCGACGGACGGCGTCGTGGACCGGCACGAGTTCGAGAGCGTGCCGGCCGGATATGACCTGAACGTGGAATTGGGCTCGGTATATTTCTCCGCGAGCTTCCCGAAACGATTCGTGAAGGTCAGCCCGGTGTTCTGGATCGACGCGGGTCAGGCCGACGATATCGCGACTTCGCATTACGATCCGATTACGTCCGGCTACGATCCGCTGCCGTTCTCGAAAATCAAGGATGAAAGCCGCGAGTACTATTTCCAACGCAATCCCGAAAGGGAGCTGATCCCGTCGAAACGGGGCACGTTGACGCTCGGGTACGACCCGTCGGCGCGCCAGAGCGCAGGCGTGACGATCACCGTATTCCGGTTCGACCCGTTCACCCGGCAATGGGAGAACATCGGCGGCACGGTGGACGAGAAGAAGAACACGATTACGGTGCCGTTCGACCGGTTCGGCTACTACGTCGTCGGCAAGCTGTCCGCGAGCTACAATGACATCATCGACCACAATTACGCGCGCAACGCGATGGAGGCCGTTTTCGCCAAGGGCATCATGAATGCGATGGACCCGAGCGGCTCGTTCGGCGGGGATCAATATGTGACCCGCGGCGAGTTCACCCGGATGATTGTCCGCGCGCTTGAACTGCCGCTCAATTACGACGGCCCGAAACACTTCATGGACATCGGTGATACGGGCGGAGTCGTCAGCCCGGATGCGCTCTGGGACTACCGCTATATCGAGACGGCGGCCAGGGCGGGCATTGTGAGGGGAACCCGACCGGGGACGTTTGATCCGACCACTCACATCTCCCGTCAGGATGCGGCCGTCATGCTGGCAAACGCGTTGAACCTGAAGCAGGATACGAATTACGATGCCATCCACAAGCAACTGCAGAAAGCGTTCAAGGACGAAGTGGACATCACCGTCTACGCGAAGCCGGCCGTCGCGGCCATTCAGAAGAAGGGCTTCATCACCGGATCTCCGGTCGATGTGAACGACCTGTCGAAAGGCTACGTGTTTGAGCCGACAGCGCGGCTCTTGAGGTCCGACGCCGCCATCATCATCGCGCGCGTGATGGCCGATCAGAAGAAGCTGCCGAAGATTTTCGCGCCGCAGCAGTAAGCCCGATGATGCACGGAAAACCGGATCATCATGATCCGGTTTTCCGCATGCAAAAATCGCGCTTCTTGGAAGATAGTTAATATCGACTGGCGAGACCTCCTCAAGCTATACTCATAAGCGTATAAGCGTAAGTCAGCCGATTCAACAAGCAGAAATACAAAAAATAATTTCTTCGGATCCAAGCAAAACATCGCAACTTTTTTGAACCGCCTGCGTCTAAATACATGACTTTCGGGAATCGCGGAATTTGCGGAACGTCGCAGAATGCCGGTTCCGAACTGCCTCTTTACGGTTGTTGTCTAAGCATTGTATAATGTTGTAGTGTCGTATATCAAACTACCAAGATTTTCTTCCAACGGTTACGAGTTTCTGCGACATGATCTTACATTTTCGTATGAGACTTGACGCAGACATCATTTAATACGAATTCGCGCTCAACTCTGGGAAGGGGGTGAATCGGCAGATGAGGAAGAGCCATCCACAACACTCTCAACATCCGAAGCAGTTCAGAGGAGGAGAAAAAAAGGTTATGAAGAAAAGTTTGTCCCTGCTTGTGGCCATCGCTATGGTCTTCTCGATGTTCGCGACCGTAGCAGCCGCAGCAACCGACACTCAATCCAAGTACAATGAGCTCAAGGAAGCGGGCGTCTTCAGAGGTACGGGTGACGGTTCCGCCGCACTCGAGAATGAAATGACCCGCGCCGAGTTCGCTGGCATCATCGCTCGTCTGACTGGCGTAACGTCCAGCGGCACGGCGAAGTTCAATGACGTTCCGAGCTCCCACTGGGCGTCGAAGGACATCGCCGCTGTTGCGGAAGCCGGTTACATGGAAGGCACCGGCAACAACAACTTTGCACCGTCGAAGAATGTGACGCTGCAAGAGCTGATCAAAGTTGCCGTGACGATCGTCGGTCTTGAAATCGACGAAGATGCTACGGTTGAAGGCAAAGCCGGCGCTTGGGCGCAACCGTACATCGCAGCCGCAATTGCAGCCGGCCTCATTCAACCGCTCGGCGACTACACGGCCAACGCAACGCGCGGTGACCTGGTAGACGTTACGTATGAAGTTTACCAAGTTCTCCAAAACATCGCGAAAGTTACGGGCTATGAAGTCGTCAGCGCAACGAAAGTTGTCGTATCGTTCTCGGACGGCGGCGAAGTTGAAGTTGAGCTCGACGAGCCGCTGAAGCTGGGCAAGAACACGATTACGGTTACGTACAACGATCGCGAGTATAAAGTTGAAGTTGAATTCGAAGCTACGGCCGCTACGGCCAAGCAAGTCGGCGCGAAGACGATCGAAGTTACGTTCAACAAGGCAATTGACGATTCGAAAGTCAAATTTGCTGTGAAGAACGGCATCATCTCGCGCGATGTTGCGAAAGTTACGGTATCCGACGACAAGAAGAAAGCCGTTGTTGAACTGACGACGCGCCTGCAAGCTGGCGATTCGACGGTTACGATCAGCGGCATCGAATCCGAAGATATCGTTGCAGAATTCAAAGCCGAAGACGAGAAAGTATCGCAAGTGAAGTTCAAAAGCAACAAGCTTGCGCTTACTTCGATGACCAACTTCAATGAAGTCAAGGTCGGTTACCAAATCCTGAACCAGTTCGGCGAAGAAGCAACCAGCAGCAACACGCCGCAGTTCATGGTAGGTAAAGTGACGAGCAGTGTTACGGCTTCCAACGGCGTTCTGACGATTCAAACGCCGACTACGGCTCCGTTCTACATTAACGAAACCGTCATGATCAGCGGTCATCTGAACATGGGCACGTATGTCGTCACGTTCAATGAGACGCTGACGGTCGGCGAGCCGGCAACGATCGACAGCATCGAGTTCAAGGGTATCTATCATCCCGATAACAAAGAACTGAATACGGCATCGACGTTCACGGACTACGTTGTTCTGATCGATGCGAAAGACCAATACGGAAATAAGCTTGATGCTGCGAAACTGAATGCCAATGCTATCTTCACGGTTTCGAATCCGAGCATCTTCCAACTCGGAACCGCATATGACAACCAAGGTCCGAACAAGGATCAAGTTGGCATTCAACTTGCGGCTCCGGCTTACTCGCCGGGCTTCGATGGCACGAATACGATCCGGATTATGTCGTACTCCGGCAAGCAGTTCTCGTATGACGTCCAAGTGACGAAAGCTTCGACGCTTCAGAAGATTACGCTGAGCGCTCCGTCGCAAGTCGTTGCCGCTGGCGACGGTACGGTGAAGATTCCGTTCGTTGCAGAAGACCAATACGGTAACCAACTGAAGAAGTACAGCGATCTGGCCGGCAAGCTCACGCTGTGGGCGCAAGGCACGACGCTGACTCTGAAGCAAGACTACGCGACGAAGGAAGCTTATCTGGAACTGGCAGTTCCGGGCCCGAATCCGTCGCAAACGACTGCTATCCCGCTCATGCTGATGGCTACGGTTAACGGTACGGGTCAATCGTCGCAAATCACGATTAACATCGAGAAGCAGGCATATCCGGAATCGATCTCGGGTCTGACCTCCGATGTGGCGGCTTCGCTGGCACAAGGCGCGACGACGACGATCAAGCCGGACTATATCAAAGTGAAAGACAACTACGGCCGTGACAAAAAGCTGGGAGATCTGCTCTCCGCCGGCACGCACAAAGTTATCGTCAGTGTTGCCGACAACACGCAAGACGTCGTTTCGCTCTCGGCTAGTGAACTGGCAGCTTCGAGCGATGCCATCACGGTAACCGCTCTTTCCAAAGGCAACGAACGCATCAAAGTTCAACTTGTTGACCGTAAAGATGTTACCAATCCGAATGACGATGTAGTTGTCTACACGTTCGAAAGCTTTGTCTTCAACGTCGTCGACAACAGCGGCATTGTGGAATATGCGGTTGAAGACGTACCGAAGCTGAGCAACAAGCCGAACCGTCAAGTCGACCTGAAAGTCGTCGGCAAACGTTCGAACGGCGCGACGGTAGTGCTGCCGACGAGCGCATACTCGGTAACGACGACGAACGGTCTGATCTACACTGGCGGCAAGCTGGACGCATCCGCGATCACGAGCGGCTTTGACAGCAACGGCGAACTGAAAGCTGGCGTCATCGTCTCCGTCTTCGCAAGCGGTCAAACGATCAACAAAGAAGTTGTCGTTTCGAACGCGGCGCTGCGGCCGACGACGATCGAGCAAAAGGATGCCAACAACCTGAAAGCCGAAAACGGCGTCGTCAAAGGTACGGTTGCAAACCTGACGGCAGGCGGCGACGTGATCGACAACATCTTCGCAACGCTGAAGATCAAAGACCAGTTCGGATTCGAAATGAATCCGGCAAATGGGGATGAAGCTTCTGCAGCTGCATCGCAATTCACGGCTACGGTCGCTAATATCGACGATGTCAACAAGAACTCGCTTACGCTGACGGTAAACCAAAACGGCGGTTCTGCCGACATGGTTAGCGTCACGGGTGTCGAACAAGGCGACTCCTTCACGGTGATCTTCACGTCCAAAGTATCGGGCGCAAGCATCACGCTGAAGGTTGTAGCGGAATAATCGGGATTGCTCCCAGCGGGACCTCGATTCTTCGGAATCGAGGTTTCTTTTTTGTTATGCGAATCATTTTTCTGTCAGAAACTTTTTGGCGACAGATTCGTCTAAATAAATAACGACGACTCATAAAGGAGAAAGTGGGACATGAAAAAATTCGCGAAAACGACGGGGGCGGCGTTCCTTGCCGGCAGCATGCTGCTTCTTCCGCTGCCGCAAGCCGCGTGGGCGGCGGCTGCCGATTCGAAGGCCGCTTCCGTGACGCAGGCGCAGGCGTTGAAGCCGTTTGCCGGCACGAAACTGAAAACGTTTATGATTTCGGCGAAAAGTTACATTCAGGTGAAAGACATTTTCTTTCAGTATGACAACAATAGCAAAAAAGTATTTTTCACTCTCTTGGTATACAATGGCGACAAAACCCCGATTGACTTTACGTATTATTACCCCGAAGTTTTTGCTTCTTCCGGTGGGAAGTTCACGGTACAGGAACATCCAGACAACAAAAAGTCCGGCATTGTGGAACCGAGCACGACAGAGGAATTCAAATATTACGCGAATATCAACTCAAGTCTGAATTACACGGATCTGGTGTTCAAGGTTCAAAAAATTGATTTTAATGCACCTGATTATACGCGATTGATCGGGCAGGCTGCCATTACAACAGCCTATCAAAACTCTGTGCCTTCCAAACATTACTACATTATTCGCAAAGGCAACGACAAGTTAAAGACCTATCTGCAGCCGGGCAGCAAATTGGCTGTCAGCGGAGACCATCAGGTTCGGCTTCGTTTTGAGATGGAAAACGTCGGTTGGATGACCTATACGGTACCGAATCTGCAGTTTTACATCTTGACGAAGGCCGGCCATATGGTGAAACTGACATCCGACCTTGCCAACCCACTGAACCTTCAGCCTGGTGAGAAAGTCGTTGTCACGTTGTCCGGAGCAATCAAATCCAGCATTGATCTGAATGGAACGAAGCTGATTGTTCAGGCGGTTTCAGGCGGCGAACAGGCCATCGAGACGCCCATCGCCATGTACAACCTAGTATGGGATACCGCTTCGAGTTTTATAACCGGTGAAAATCAGAAGGCACAGCTGAAAGTGTCGGACAATGCCATGGAAGCCGGCATTGAAAACCTCTATGTCGACAGAACGGAAACCCAGAATGAATGGACGGTTACGCTCAAGTGGACGAATAAAGGAGACTCCGCCGTCACACTTCCGAAATATAAATATGAACTGATGGACAGCCGCGGGGTCCGCTATCCTGTAGAGGTTCCGGATGCTGAAGTCCAGGTTGTGCCGGGGATCGACAAGGAAATCATCGGCTCTGCCGTCACCCCGCCTACTGTTGACGGACCGTTCACGCTGCTGGTTCGGTATCCGAAGGACGAGACGAATCCGACGGAGTATATCGCGGCGGCTTTCAAACTGAATGCTGAACAGGCGACGGGGCCGGTCGAAGGCAAGAAGTACCGCAACGAATACGGACTGTATCAGATCAGCGTTTCGCGGGTGGAGCGCCTCCCCTGGGGAGATCAGGATCTCATCAACGCTTATGTCGAGGTCGAGAACCTCGGTTCGACTTCGCAAGTCATTCCGCAGATCACCGCTGCGCTGAAACTGAATGGCATCAATGTGAACGAGCAAGACGTCAAGATCATGAAAATTGAAGACAAGATCATGCTCGGCGCCAAAGAAAAGACAAGCTATGTCGTGACGACCAAGGTTCCGTATACCTACACGTTTAATGAATTGACGCTGAACCTGTCGGAGCAAACCTCCGGTGAAGCCAAAGCGACCATTGGTCTCTTCAGAGCAGACAAGATTTCTCCGGCTACGTCCGTGTCGATTGGCAGCAAGCACAAAATCGATTCCGTTGGAAGACGCGCTTCGCTTGAGTTTCTGAACACCTATGTCTTCGAAGGCAAGGACGACGATTTGCTGTACGCCGAGTTTAAGTACTCAAATGACGAGACGCGTTCGAAGACGCTCCCGGCGCTGAAAGCTTACTTCAAAACAAGTGACGGCACGTACTTTGAAGCCGATGTCGTAAATGTCAAGTCGCAATTGAAATCGAATGGCACTACGCTTCTTGCAGCGAAAGCCGTCGTGCCGAAAACTTTCGTCAGCGACGGCAACGTAGAATTGGTCATCGGCGAAGCGATAGAGAACGGACAATATGCAAAGCCGGACGGAACGCCGGACGGTTATATCAGCGCTGTATCGTTCAAACTGCCGAAAAATCAAAATGTCGCCAAAGAAGAGCTTGTCGATCTTTCCTTCAGACCGTATAAGCTGAGGATCCATAATGCATTCGCGGTATTGTCCGATGCTTCGAATGTACGCCTGGATATCCGATATACCCTGGATAAAACAGCCGAATTCGACGTATTGGAAACGGCTCGGAAGTTGTATGTGGAATTGGAAGGAAACCATCTGAAGTATGGTAAGACCGTAGAAGTTGAACCGAAGCAGGACGACGGCAGCGGCCTCAAGGTCGGAATCGAGCAGGAAATCCGGGTTGAAATTCAGGGTCAAAATATCGCCAATCTGATTTACAACGGATACAAGGTTAACATTTATGAAGAAATTGACGGCTACAAACGTTTGCTCGGTTCCAAGACCAACAACAGCTTCCAGGTTCCGGTTCCGTGACGCGAAAGGTGGTAAGCTTCATTGAAGAAATTAGGGCTGACGGCATTATTGATTTTACTGACAACTACTGCAGTCATGATCTACACTCATTCGGATTCCAGGGCCGACAGCGCCAAACCGGGTTCAATCGATGATCCGCTCGTCACGAAGAGCTATGTCGACAAGCTGCTGGCAGGCGGCTCGACAGGGGGCGGACAGGGAACGACGCAAGGGATTGAGACCACCGTTGTCTCGGTCAATCCGGGCGAAGTATTGCTGGCCAAAGCCGGTGCGCAGTTCGTGCTGCGTGCCGGCAAAGGCGTCGCTTACAGCTCGGATGCGAACGGCATATCCGATGTAACGGATGGGAAGGATATCAAAAGCGGACAGCCGGTGGCGAACAATCATCTGCTGATTTTCCCGCGCGACGGACGCGGCGTCATGCCGGCTCCGCAAGCCAAAGCCGCCCTTACCGTACTGGTCATCGGCGGGTATGAAATTACAGCAGCGCCCAGTTCCAGCGGATCCTGACCCGCATGTCAACATCTTATACGCTTCGGCGCGGTTTTCTCGTCTCATACTAAGGGCACCAACCGACGGGAGGTGCTCACAATGGCGAGAAGACGTTCAAACATCAAGGTCGTGCCGGAGTGTCAGGCCGCGATTGATCGCATGAAATATGAGATTGCGGCCGAGCTTGGCCTGACATCGCCTTCTGCCGATTTTCTGACCGAGTCGTCAGGGGAGCTCGGATCACAGCCGGAAGCGGTCTACGGCAGCGTGCAATGGGATTCCATTGCGACGCGCGATGCGGGGGCAGTCGGCGGTATGATTACGCGCAGGCTGGTCCAACAAGCCGAGCAGATCCTCGGCAGAATTTGATGTACCGCGAACAGCAAATTGACAGGACCCGACAAATCGGATATCATTGATTATTAGAAAAGTTGTCTAACAACCTTTTCCAATTGGAAAAGGTTGATTTTTTGAAAGATAAGAATTTGTAAGTTCCAAGCTTATAGCGGCTTATCTTTCACCGCAAACGGATGCGCCTGCCTGCAAGGGACGGCGCAAGCCGATTTGATTGCCCGTCGGGCAAAGTTCCCATGCAGCAGGAGGTCGATCCGCCATGACGACGAAAGGCCGTCATTTGTTCACATCGGAATCGGTTACGGAAGGACATCCGGACAAAATCTGCGACCAGATTTCCGACGCCGTCCTCGACGCGTTCCTGGAAGTCGATCCGTACGCGAGGGTCGCGTGCGAGACGGCAGTGGCCACCGGTCTGGTACTTGTAATCGGTGAAATCAGCACCCGCGCGGACTATGTCGATATCCCGTCCATCGTCCGCCGCACGATCCGCGAAATCGGCTATACCCGCGCGAAGTACGGCTTTGATGCCGACACCTGCGCCGTCCTGACGTCGCTGAACGAGCAATCGGCAGACATCGCGCAAGGTGTCAATGCCGCGCTGGAATACCGCGAAGGCAAAGAAGTCAACCAGGAGAACGAAGCATTGGGCGCCGGAGACCAGGGGCTGATGTTCGGCTTTGCAACGAATGAGACGCCCGAACTCATGCCGCTCCCGATTGCGCTTGCCCACCGGATTTCGCGGCGCCTCGCGGAAGTGCGCAAGAACGGCACGTTGAATTATCTGCGTCCGGACGGCAAGACGCAGGTGACGATCGAATACGAAGGCGGACGACCGGTGCGCGTCGACACGATTGTCGTTTCGACCCAGCACGGGGAAGATGTGACGCAGGAGCAAATCCGGCAAGACATCCTGGAGCATGTGGTTCGCCCGGTTGTGCCGGGCGAATGGCTTGACAAGGATACGAAATATTTCATCAACCCGACAGGCCGATTTGTCATTGGCGGACCGCAAGGCGATGCCGGACTTACCGGACGAAAGATCATCGTCGACACCTACGGCGGCTACGCGCGTCACGGCGGCGGCGCATTCTCCGGAAAGGACCCGACGAAGGTCGACCGCTCGGCAGCTTATGCGGCACGTTACGTAGCCAAAAATATCGTTGCGGCGGGTCTCGCGGACAAATGTGAAATCCAGCTCGCTTATGCGATCGGCGTTGCCAATCCGGTATCGATCAGCGTCGATACGTACGGCACGGGCAAGGTCAGCGATGAGAAGCTGGTGGAAATCATCCGCGGCAACTTCGATCTCCGACCGGCAGGGATTATCAAGATGCTCGATCTTCGCCGTCCGATCTATGCGAAGACGGCAGCCTACGGCCATTTCGGACGCACCGATATCGATCTGCCGTGGGAACGCGTCGACCGTGCGGAACAACTGCGAGCAGACGCCTTGAAATGACCGGAATAACAAAGCGTGTCTCGGGAGCGAGGCACGCTTTATTTTTTTGTTTTCCGGTCTTTTTGTTCACTCACCGGCTAAACATCTGCGGCGAATCGGCCGAAAAATTAAGTACGAGTGTCTTTTATTGGGAGTGATCATCGTTGAAACGGGTTCGGACAATTATAGCTTTGATCGCAATCCTTCATCTCATCGGATATATGCTCTTGCCGCCCGGCACTCCCGGCATGTTCTCCACGGCCGAAGCAGCCGGGACGTCAGGCCCGAAACTGTTGGCGATATCGCCGTCGAACAATGCGACAGGTGTGAGCACGAATACGAATCTGACGCTGACGTTCGATGAGCCTGTAAGGATCGGGACCGGGCTGGCGGCTGTCACGATCCGCCGCGTATCCGACAACAGCGTGGTTGAATCGTTCGTGACGTCAACCAGCAATCGCATTTCGATTTCATCGAACGTCGTGACGATTGATCCTTCCGTTACATTGGAGGCCAACACCTCTTACTATGTCATCGTCGATACGGGCGCATTTCGCAATGAAGCCGGTATCGACTATGCAGGCTTGTCCAGTGCGCGGGACTGGACGTTTACGACGGGCAGCGCGGATACGACGCCGCCGCAGCTTGTGCAGCATTCGACAACGGTTCAGGTGGGCGAACCGATCGTCCTAGTGTTCAATGAGCCGGTCTATGCCGCCAGCGGTGCCATTACGCTCACGAACCAGAACGATGCCGCAGACATCAGGTCGATCCCGGTAACGGACGGTCAAGTCCGGGGAAGCGGTACGACGACTATATCCATCCTGCCGTCAAATCCGCTCAAAGGCAGCACCGTTTACCAGGTCAGTGTGCCGAATACGGCGTTTGAGGATGCTGCAAAAAACCGGTATGCCGGCACATCGATTTATGTTACGGTTTCCGGATCCTCCGTTGCTTTGACCGGCCTTGTGCCGGCTGATGATGCGACGGGCGTAGCCGCCGGCACGAACTCGCTTACGATGGTCTTTAACAAAAATGTGGCAAAAGGCCCGGCAGGCAAAGGGATCACGGTCAAAAATCTGAACACGAATGCCGTCGTTTACACCATTCAGGTGAACTCGAGCTCGGTCGTTGTAAATCAGCAGACCGTCACGATCAATCTTCCCGGCGGATTGGCCGCCAACACGTCGTATTACGTATTGGTCGAACCGGGCGCATTTGTCGATGCAGCCGACAGCAGCGTAATCTTCCCGGGAATTGCGGATGCTTCCGCCTGGAATTTCACGACTATGCCGGGAAATGATACGACGCCGCCGACCATTCGCGAATTGACGCCGGCGGACAATTCCGTCAATTCGAGCCTGTCGCCGACGCTCAAAATCAAATTCAGCGAGCCGGTCTATCCCGGCACAGGCGATATCACCATTCGCCACTCGAATTCGGATGCCGTATTCGCATCGATTCCGGTGACATCCAGCAGCGTAACCGGGTTCGGTTCCGATACGATCAGCATACAGGTCGGCCGATCGTTTGCCTCCAATCAGTCGTATTATGTCATGATCGGCAAACAGGCGTTCCGTGATGCTGCGGGAAACTATTTCGCCGGCATCTCGGACAAGTCAACATGGAATTTCTCGGTCTCCCAGGATAACACGGCGCCGACAATTGCCGCGATGGAGCCGGCACCCGGAACGAAGAGTGTCGATCCCAATGCAGTGTTCAAGTTGACGTTCAGCGAAGCGGTCCGATTCGCCAACGGTTCGAATTCGACGTCCGACATCCGATTCCGGAGAACCGGGTCGGGCAGCACCAGCGTATCCTCGACCGCTGTCATCGACAATGACGGCAAGACGCTTGTGATTACCCCTGCAGGGTTGCAAAGCGCGACAAACTATTATGTTGAAATTCCGCCCGGCATTATCGAAGACATGGCCGGCAATCCGTTCGGCGGCATCCTGAACGAGTATATTTGGCCGTTCAGCACGGTCGGCACCGACAAGACGCCGCCTGCCATCCAGAGTGCCGTCATGTCGGGAAGCAACCGCATCGTGTTGACCTATAACGAACCGCTTGACGAGCAATCGGTTCCGCCCTCGGGAAGTTTCTATGTCACGGCCAACGATATCCGTATTAACGTGACAGCCGTGTCCGTCAGCGGCCAAACGGTCATTCTGACGCTTCAGTCCGGTGTGGTGTACGGGCAAACCGTGAAGCTGTATTATACGCGCAACTCGCCGGCCTATCCGGCAATTCAGGATCCGTCCGGAAATCTGGCGGCGAACCTGACGAATTATGCCGTCAAGAATGAAGCGGGATCGACGCTGCCGGCACCGCTCAGCGGCTCGGTAAGCGGAGCCGTCTTGACCTTGACATTCAACAGCTCGCTGCCGTCGGTGCATGAACTTGCCTACCAGCAATTCAGCGTCTATGCGGGCGGTGCATATATTGCACCGATCAGCATCAAGAGCAGCGGCAATACGATTACGCTCACGCTGTCGTCGGCCGTTACGACCGACGTGAATGTCCATGTCAACTATTCACCGGGATCCTATCCGCTCAAGGATGTCATTGGAAATTCAGTGGCAGGGTTCAGCAATTTTGCTGTTCGGAACGCACTGGACAAGACGGCACCGGCGCTCTATTCGTTGCATGCGTCCGGCAATATCGTGACGCTGGTGTACAATGAAGCGCTGGATTCCGGCTCGGTTCCGAAAACCAGTCAATTTGTCGTGATGGAATCGGGTGTCACCCGAACGATCTCGTCCGTCTCGGTATCCGGGGCGACGGTCATCCTGACGCTGTCGACCAACTTGACAAGCGGACAGGCGGTCACAGTCAGCTACCTTGGCGGCAGTCCGGCGCTGAAGGATCTGGCCGGCAACAGCGCGCCGGCGTTCAGCAATCAGCCGGTAACGAACAATACGCTCGCAGTGAACCTGACAAGCGCTTCGGTATCCGGCAACACGGTGCTGTTGAATTTCGACCAAGCGCTCAAGACGAGTAATCTGCCTGCTGCATCGCAGTTTACCGTGAAAGAGAACGGTTCGGTTCGGACGGTCAACGCTGTGTCGGTCAACGGTTCGATCGTAAGGCTGGATCTGGCCGTTTCGATTGGCAGCGGCTCAACGGTGACGGTCAGCTACACGCCGACCTCGACGGCCATGCTGCAATCGGCATCCGGCATCCCAGTGCCTGCGTTCACCGATTACGTGATCACGGGCAGCGGAAGTAACAGCGGAGGAAGCGTCGATCTGGGCGGAAACTATGAATCGGCGCCGGGCGGAGGCGTCAACATCAAGACCCAGGCAGGGTCGGCGTCGACGCGGACATCCGCAGGCGGCAGGACGGCCAACCGCTACACGCTGTCGTCCTCCACGGTGGCAGACGCCTACAACCTCAGCCTGTCGAAATTGAACCAGTACCGCGTGACGTTTACGGTGCCCGCATCGCAGTCGGCTGCCATGGTGGAAGTACCCGTTGATGCGCTGCTGAAGGCCAAAGGGATGTCCAACCAGGCTTCCTTCGCCGTAATTTACGGCGACATCGTCTACGAGCTGCCGCTTCGCGCGATCGATGAAATCGCGCTGGCCGAGCTGGTCCGAAATCACGGCCAAGGCAACCTGTTGATCGAGATTGACAAAGGCAACGTGAACCAGACCAGCAAACTGCGGGCGGCATTGATTCAAAAACAAATGACGATGATCTCGGACACGTATGTGTTCAATCTGTACTTCACGAGCGGTTCCAAAACCGAAACGCTCTCGGCATTGAAGGACTATTCCACGCGGGAGCTTAAGATCTCCGGCTCGCTGGACGCACAGCAGCATACGGTGGTCTGGCTCGATCCGAAGACGGGCAAAATCGCCTACATTCCGACGGCCATCCGGAATCAGGGCAGCTCGTCGATCGTGACGTTCAAGCACAAGCAGAACGCGGCCTACGTGGTGATCCGGCATAACGCGACTTACTCGGATATTCCGGCGAACCACTGGGCGCGCAAAGACCTGCAGATCATGCTGAACAAGCTGATCATCGAAGGGCGCACGCCGCAGAAGTTCGAGCCGAACCAGCCGATTACAAGGGCTGAATTCGCCGAATTTATCGTACGCGGCCTCGGCTTGGAAGGCGATCCGCAGGCAGCGGGCGTATTCCGGGATATCAGAACCTCTTCGGATATGGCCGCATATATCGGAGCGGCATACAAGGCCAACATCGTCGCAGGGGTATCGGCGGACCGGTTTGAGCCGAACAGCCTGATTACCCGTGAGCAGATGGCGTCGATGATGGTTCGCGCCGCGCGGGCGGCGGGCGCAGATATCCTGCTGTCGCGCACGCAGTCCGATTACCTTGTTCCTTACAGGGATTACAATTCGCTGTCGACTTGGGCGCGGGGAGACATGGCCCGGGCGATTGAAGCCAAGATCATCAGCGGAACGTCCGTCAACCAGCTCGGCCCGAAAAACAATGCGACACGGGCAGAAGCGGCTGTCATGATCAAGCGGCTGCTCGAATATGTGAAACTGATGTAACATCGATAACCGCCCGATAAGGGCGGTTTTCTTGCGATTCCAACAAACTTTCCATAATTCTTGTCGAATCACCGGAACTTTTCCTTTCGAATGGTAGTCTATTTTAGAAGGATAAGCGTTTATAAGTTGTCCGTTTTACCCGATAGACCATAAGATGGGAGAGAGAGAAGCGATGCAACGCATCAAGTTCGGATGGAGTCGAAGCGCCAAGCGGCCGGCAATGCGGAGAATGGCGCGTACATTCATGGCCGGAGCAATCGGAGCCGCGATGCTGTTGCAGCCTGTCGCGGGCAACTTGACATGGACGGCATCGGCAGCGAGCAAGACATCGTCGGCGAGTGCGACAGCATCGCCCCAGCTGCTCCTGTTGGGAGAATCTCCCGTCACTTCCGGCGCCGTTCGGCGCACGTATGACTTCATCCCGGCGCAGGGCGAAGCAAACGGGAAGACGAGGGTGCATGTCATTGCGATCGATATGACCAACCCCTATGTGTCGCTGAATGCGATGACGGGGGGAAGCACGCTGCCCGGCAAAACGGCTGTCGGCACGATGGTGAAGGAGAGCGGCGCTGTCGCCGGGGTGAACGCGGATTATTTTGACATGTCGAGCAGTCAGGCGGTGCCGTTCGGTTTCCAGATTACGAGCGGGGAACTGCTCAAGTCGGCGCGCAAACTCGACGGCATGTACATGTTCGGCATTACGTCCAGCCGTCTGCCGGTCATTGACCGATTCACCATGCAAGGCAGCGTGGTCGCTGCGAACGGAGCCAAATTCGAGCTCAGCGGCGTGAACGAGGCGGCGTACTGGAAGCAGGACGGCAGCGCCAGCCATGCGAATGCCTTGTACATGTACACCAGCAGCTGGACGGCTGCGGAGCGGCCGGGCAATAGCGGCACGACGCCGACGGAAGCGCTCGTGCAGGACGGGATTGTCGTGCAGGTGTCCGACAAGACGGCCCTGCCCGTTCAGCCGCCGGAGAACGGATATATTCTGCGCGGCCACGGCCAGGCGGCGCAGTTCATCCTGGATAATCTGCAGCCGGGAATGCCGGTGACGGCCACATATTTCATCAAATCGGAAACGTCGGGCATGACCTATTCCGCCAATGACTGGAGCATGATGATCGGCGGCCATACGATTCTGGTGGACGGCGGCGCTCCGGCTGCTTTCTCGCGGAGCGTCTCGAGCCTGAGTCCGAACGCGGACCGCGCCCGCACGGCCATCGGCTATTCGCAGGACAAGAAAACCGTCTATCTCGTGACGGTCGAGAAGAGCGGCTCCAGCGCCGGCGCGACCCTGTCGGAACTTCAGCAAATCCTGGTCATGCTCGGCGTATGGCGGGGCATCAACCTGGACGGCGGCGGCTCGACGACGATGATCGCCCGGCCGCTCGGGGAATTCGAGACGCAGCTGGCGCACGCGACGGAAGACGGCGGATCCGGCACCTACCAGCGGCCGGTCGTGAACGGCATCGGTGTATACACGAGCGCGCCGCAGGGCAAGCTGCTCGGCATCTCGATATCCGGCAAACAGGTGCTGTTCATCGGCGAGCAGGCGGAGTACGCCTTGAAAGCTTATGACGAATACTACAATCCGCTTGATCCGGCGGGAATGTCCGCGGTATGGAGCCTGGACAAGCCGGAGCTCGGCAAGCTGACGGGCAACGTCCTTCAGCCGGCCCGGGCGGGCACCGGCACGCTGACCGTCAAATCGGGCAGCATATCGGACAAGCTGGCGCTGGAAGTGATTGGCGAAAAGCAGATCGTCCGCATGACGATCGCCGCCTCGCAGACGGAGCTTGCGCCGGGCGCCTCGATCCGCGTACCGGTATCCGTGGAGCTCGCGGACGGCCGCAAGCTGTCCGTTCCCGCGGCAAGCGTGAAATGGGAATTCCGCGGCTTCCAGGGGACGGCGCAGGATGGGGTCATCAACATCCATGCGGTGAAAGAGGGCGTCAAGACCGGTTACGCCATCGCCCGTTATGACGGTTATTCGGCGCTGCTGACGCTGACCGCGGGCAGTTCGCAGCAGCTGTTCGAAGATTTCGAGAACGTCAAGGTCGCGGTCACGCCGTCTTCGGTTCCGGCGGAAGTGACGGCCGGAACCGGCTTTGTGTCCGGCTTGCCGGGGCGTGAAACGTCCACGGCGCTGCGGCTGCAGTACGATTTCTCGACGAGCGCGGAAGATCGGACGAAGGCGGCTTATGCAATGTTTAACGGGAAAGGCGTCACGCTGCCGGGACAGCCGACCCGCCTGTCGGTGGATGTGTACGGCGACGCCAGCGGCCACATGGTCCGCGCGATGATTACGGACGCGGACGGCAAGGATCACCTTGTCGACCTGGCGAAATCGCTCAACTGGCACGGATGGAAGACGCTGACCGCGGATCTGACCGCCTATCCGCTCGTCTATCCGGTCAAACTCAAGAGTCTGTATGTCGCTTCTCCCAAGGAGGGGCAGGCGGATCGGCCGGCGTACGGCGAGGTCTATTTTGACGATATTGTGCTGCACTATCCCGCCGCATCCGGAGAGCAGAAGAACAGCACCGTCGTGCTTGCGATCGGCTCCCGGCAGGCGAAGGTCGGCGGACAGCCGGTAACCCTGGATGTCGCGCCGTTCGCGAAAGACGGCGTCACCTACCTGCCGCTCCGCTTCGTGGCGGATCAACTCGGCGGAGCGACGGATTGGGATGCGCAGTCGAAGAAAGTGACAGTGCTGCGCGGAGACCGGCTGCTGGAGCTGCGGTTCGGTCAGGAGACGATCATCGTGAACGGTGAGCGGAAGAGCGCCCCCGCGCAGCCGTATGCCGAAAAGGGCAGAACGCTCGTCCCGATCCGGCTCGTGTCGGAACAGCTCGGACTTCGGGTGGACTGGAACAAGGAGAACAACACCGTGACGATCCAATGACGAACCGCGAATCAATCTATGGTATATTTAGATGGTAGGAACCCAATCGCGAGAGGGTGCGGAAGTCATTGTGGACGTCCGGATAAACGACATCGACAGCATTATCAAAAATGCGATCTCGGTGATGGAACAGAGCAAATACCAGATTTTCGAGATCGCCGAATCGGCCCGCCAGGAGCTCCTGTCGCTCCGGCAGGAGCTTGAGCGGGTCAAGAAAGAAACGAGCGAGACGATCGACAAGGTAGACGAGTTGGAACGTGAATTCCGGCGCGCGCGCATGCGGCTGGTCGAGGTAAGCAAGGATTTCATCCGCTACAAGGAAGCCGACATCAAGAGCGCCTATGAGAAAGCGACCCGGATCCAGCTCGATCTCCTCATGTACCGGGAGAAAGAGTACTACCTGAAAGCGCGCCGGGACGAACTGCAGCAGCGGATCAAAACCGTCGAGGTGTCCGTGGAGCGGGCGGAGACGATCAGCTCGCAGATCAACGTCGTGCTGGAGTATTTGTCCGGCGATCTCAACCAGGTGACGCGTATCCTGGAGTCGGCGAAGAACCGCCAGCTGATCGGACTCAAGATCATTTTGGCTCAGGAAGAAGAGCGAAAACGGATGGCGCGCGAGATTCACGACGGCCCTGCCCAATCCCTGGCCAACTTAGTGCTTAGGACCGAAATTGCGGAAAGAATGCTGGTGAAGCAGGAATTTCAGCTGGTGCAGGAAGAATTAATGGAGTTGAAAAGTCAGGTTCGCTCAGGATTGGAAGAAATCCGCAAGATCATTTTCAACCTGAGACCGATGGCTCTGGACGATTTGGGGCTGGTGCCGACGCTCCGGAAGTTTGTGCAGGATTTCGAAGAGAAAACGAAAATCCGCGCGGTGTTTGAAACATCAGGCCGCGAACTCCGGATGCCGTCCGCCATGGAAGCCGCCGTTTATCGTCTTGTCCAGGAAGCGTTCTCCAACGCGCTCAAGCATGCCTCTCCGACATACGTCAGTCTGGAGATGACGTTCTTTCCGAAGCGGATTTTGATCGTCATCCAGGACAACGGCGTCGGGTTCGATGTCGAACAGACCATGGCCCGGTCGAAAACGAGTTCACACTACGGACTGATCGGTATGCACGAACGGGTGGAATTGCTCAATGGCAAGATAGATATCGAATCCGCCAGAGGACAAGGGACGAAAATCACGATTTCCATACCTGTGAGTACGGATTTGTGAAAGGAGCCGTGATCATCATGGACCTCAAGGCTACGGGCAGCCGCAAGATCAAGGTGCTGCTTGCGGACGATCATCAGCTGTTCCGCGAAGGCCTGAAACGCATTCTCAACATGGAAGAGGATCTGGAAGTAATCGGCGAGTGCAGCGACGGCATTCAGGTGCTGGAATTCTGCAACCATACGAAGCCGGATATCGTGCTGATGGATATCAATATGCCCGTCGAGAACGGCGTCGTGGCCACCGAACGGCTGCGCGACCTGTTCCCGGATGTGAAAGTCATCATTCTGTCCATTCATGATGATGAAAGCTATGTCTTCGAGACGCTCCGCAAAGGCGCGTCCGGCTATCTGCTCAAAGACATGGAAGCCGAATCGCTGGTGAATGCGATCCGTTCCGTCACGGAAGGCCATGCGTACATACACCCGAAGGTGACAGGCAAGCTGATCAACCAGCTGCGTCGGATGACGTATCTGGACGAGATGGGCGTCGTATCCGGTGCGGCCGCCAGCAAGGAGTCGGGCGTCAAGTTCGTTGCGGGCGAGAACAGTCCGCTCACGCGGCGCGAAGCGGAAGTGCTGCGGCTGATGGCCGAAGGCATGAGCAACAAAGCGATCGGCGAGCACCTGTTCATCAGCGAGAAGACGGTCAAGAACCACGTCAGCAGCATTCTGCAGAAGATGGAAGTCGACGACCGGACGCAGGCGGTCATCAATTCCATCAAATATGGTTGGGTGACGCTGTAAACCGCGCGCAAGCGTACAAGCCCCCGGTTGCCGGAACGGGAAGCGGATCGATGAATCGCCATGATCCGTCCCGGTTCGGCGCGGGGGCTTTTGTCATGCCTGCCATCACGAATGGGCATCCGCGTGCATATGCTGATGGCACGAAGGAGGCGGATGCTCATGTGGTGGATGCTGCTTGCGATCATCGGCTGCTACGCCTTCGCTGCGCTGGCGGTGCGGATGGCCGCCCGGCATTTGCCGGGATGGCGCGCCGGCATGCATGTGGTGCTGTTCGCGGGCAATCAGGGGGAGCGGGTCGAGTGGTACTTGCGCAGGCTTCGCCGGTGGTCGCTCCGCACCGGCCGGGATGTCCGCGTCACCCTCGTCGATTGCCGGTCAACCGACGACACCGCGGCCATTGCGGAACGGTTCGATCGCCGGGCGGGCGCGGTTGGCGCGGTAACCGTTGTTCGTTCGGATGAGATTTTTGGCATAGAGGGCGGCAATCCCGGGGATCCGGCCGTGCTGAAGGAGAAGTGGCTGCGCCGGCGGTCAGCGATGCCTTCGCTTGCTTCCGCCGGTGCCGGGTGCGGCATGGACAGCACGCTGCTGATCAATCTGAGCGATCCGGAGGATGTGGCGATGCTGCCGTAAATGCGATAGATATCTTGCTTTTTCAGGCATGGATATCATATAATGTAAGCAAAATTTTGACTACGGACAGGAAGCACCTGTCTCGCGGGTTTGGCGCGGGACAGGTGTTTTTTTCTTGACGGATTGTAATATGAAGTGCGACAGAAAAAAATAAAGAAGCCCATGGATGGATTCGTGTAAAATGGAAGTCGCCAAACACCCATTCGTACAGGAGGATCCATTCATGAGCTACTCCCATCTTAGCATAATCGAGCGCGGACAAATAGAGGCTTTGCATCGACTCGGCTGGTCGACAAGGGAGATTGGCCGACAGCTTGGACGCCATCACTCCACGATTGCCCGTGAACTCTGTAGAGGACAAGTGAATGCGTACTATGAAGCTGCGCCCGCACAAGACGCCTATCAAGAGCGAAGAGCTGCTTGTGTGCCATCTGGCAAGTTCACACCCGAGCTGGCTGCAAAGCTGCAAGAGAAGTTGGAGCAGACCTGGTCGCCCGAGCAGATCGCAGAGAGGCGGCGATGTGAAGGTCAAACATTCGTATGCTTCAAGACGATCTACCGCTGGTTATATGCTGGCAAGCTGACCGTCTCTGAGACTCAGGTGCTTCGCCACAAGGGCAAGCGACGCAAGCCCATGGAGACACGCGGACGCTTTCTCGTCGGCACCCCCATCCGTCAGCGTCCCAAAGAAGTACGCAAGCGCACAACGTTCGGCCATTGGGAACTGGATACCATCGTGTCGAGCCGAGGGAAGAGCAAGGCTTGTGCGGCGACGTTCATCGAACGCAAAACCCGGCTTTACTTTGCGGTGAAAATGCCGGATCGCACAGCCCATTCCATGGAGATCGCCTTTGGCGTGGCGGCAAGCCAGTACCCGAAAGAGACCTTCAAGACGGCAACAACGGATCGCGGCAAGGAATTTGCTTGTTATACCGCACTCGAAAATACACATGGTATCAAGGTCTATTTCGCAGATCCCTACTCTTCATGGCAACGTGGTTCCAATGAGAATGCCAATGGCCTGCTACGGGAGTTCTTTCCCAAAGGACATGATTTCGCCACTGTTACTGACGAGGAGCTTGCGAGGGCTGTTCACCTCATTAACAACCGCCCTCGAAAATGCCTGAACTGGAAATCTGCTCACGAAGCATTCATGGATGAGCTGTCGCATTTAGCTTGACAATCCGTCTCTTGAAATTTTGTGGGATCAATGTTCCAGAATTGGTGATAATCGTCTAATATTGAACTTGTCGACAAAAGTTGAATGGAAGCGGGTTGATGATCAGAGGACGGATGTTTGGTGCAATGGGCGTGGGACTGCGGCGGCGAATGCGCTTTGTGTGACGGTTTTACGGGATTGGCAAACAGGAAGCAAAGATTACGTAAAGGAGTGCTATTTCGATATGTTCAAGAAACTGATGATTTTCGGAATTGTTGCCGTATTGTCGTTTACTTCAATTGGTGTTGTGGCGGCCGATCAGACGACTCCCCGTCAGTTCAATCTGCCGATCAAGGTGCTGTACAATGCGCGGCAAATTGTCAGCGACGTGCAGCCGGAATTGAAGAACGACGTCGTATTCGTGCCGTTCCGTGCCGTAGCGAATGCGCTCGGCGCGCAGCTGGAAGTCACGCCAGACTGGAAGACGATTACGTTCGTGCGTGACGAGCGGAAAGTGACGATTACCCTGGGGTCGAAGACGGCGTATGTCAACGGCCAAAAGAAGGAACTGCTTGTGGCGCCGTATGCGACGAAGGGCCGGACGATGGTGCCGACCCGGTTCGTCTCGGAGCAGCTTGGCGAGACGGTGGAATGGGACTCGGTGAGTCGGTATGTGTGGATCGGCCATAAGAACGTGCCGACCCTGGAGGAAGTTACGGAGAAAGTCGATATCGAGCCGTATCTGCATTACTTTAAGGGGGCAGATGCAGAAAGTGTGTTGGAGAACGGGGATTATCGCAGTCCGGATTTCGGGAAGCCATTTAAAACGGTTCGATTTATTAAAGAAACGGATTGGCCGCTCGTTATTGCCGACACTACAATCGCCCGTATTGATCGGGTGGTAATTGACGGAAAAGAATATTTCCGGATCGTCTCAACCAAAAAAGGAACGTTGGGTACCCCGCTTTATCTCCTTCAAACCGGTCAGCCGCTTAAGCTGCGAAGTGAAGACAACTATATGCGGGAGTATGTCAGTGAATGGAGGGCTTTTTACAATTCGGTCATCAATCCAACTGATGACACATTCTTCGGCATCAAGGATTACAAAAAACTGAAACTAAAAGATATCGAGTACATTGGCATTCTGACCCGTTCGGATTCTGTCATTCTGATGGAGAACTACTTCAAGTGAGGGATGGATGGTGAAACGGCATCAGAAATGGTTGGCGTATGTCCTTATCGTTGTCTTCGTGTTGCCGCTCGTTGCGCCATATTTTACGCTAATACCAAAATCAGCAGCAGCACAAGCTCCCAAGTTCGGCAACGATCACATTACGCCATATCAGAACAAGGATGCAAATGGTAACGTTGAAGGCCCGCCAACCCTACGGTATGCGATCGGATTTATTTCATTAGACTTGTGGCGTAATACAGCGGGGGTATGGTCACCAGTTCCACCAAGGCAATCTTTTGATTACGGCATATTGAATTGGACTTATGATTTTAAGTTTAATGATCGGATTGTTCGTGACGTTGATGTTTTTTTGTTTAATCCTAATAATCCTGAGCATCGTGAGTTCTTTAGCAACTCACGTGCAGGAGAAGACTATGATGAATATGAACAATATATGTCGACAATCCATGAATTTAAAGTGTCGAATCTAACTGGTAAAGGAGAGCATGAAGTAACCTTCAGATTAGATATAAAAGGTATAGCAGATAAAAAAGGTGTACCGATTCCTTGCCCATCTTGTAGTGAAGGAGCATGGGGCGAACGATATTACTTCCCGATCGGCTTCAAATTCGAGCTGGACGGACGGATGATACTACGTCTATTCGATAAAACCACCGGAAAACGGATTGAGTATCAAGGCACGACCGAAGACATTATTTCCAACATGGAGAAAGATAAGGATGTGCCGATAACAGTGCCGACAATTCCGGGATATCGTTATGTCGGTTACAAGATGCAGGACTACATGGAATACTGGAAGGGTCGAACACCTGAGCCATCGGGGAATATCGAATCGGGTAAGCCGCCGGAGAAATTCAATTATAATGGCGCTTACGACACGCGCATTATTCAGCTCTATTATGAACCGGATACTGCACCGGACAAGCCCGACCTGGTAGCGGTGGACATTACGGCGAACGGTCCGATCGAAGTCGGCAAACCGACGAACTTTACTGCGAAATGGCGGGTGGATAATAAAACGACGGGAAAACCCTATAACGTGAAAATCATGGTCGATGGGGGGGAATTAAAGTTAGCAAGCCAGCCGGCAAGCGAGCCGGGAGAGTATTCCATAAACTTCACCTACACGTTCGTGTCCCCGGAGCAGAAGACGTTCCTGCTTGTGGTGGACAGCGCCAACGCGATTGCGGAGAGCAACGAGAATAACAACCAGGTATCCAAGATTTTTAAACCTAACGATGGACCGGGGGGCGGTACCTTTACCGGTGATTTCGACGTGCTGCCGCCGGTTATCGATTATCGCGATTCATTTGCATTGAAGCCAAAGAATTTTGTGTTTAACGGCTGTACCTATGACAGCCATCGTTACAAAATCGAACGGGATGGCCGGACCAATTATACGTCAAGGGCCAATGGACAAAACACGATCCATTCATACACGTACAGCACGTATCCGTCGGTTATTGAAGTCGGGACGCATACGATTACCTTGGAGATTCGGACAAAGGACTGTGGTACGAAGGAGACGGCCACCCATACACTTGTCGTGAACGGGCCGAGTAAAAACAGTCCGCCCTCATTCCAAGTTGCGTGGGTTTACCCCGGCACAAATGTTCCGGTAAAGCAAGTGTTCGAGGGCGAAGTATTGGATCTGATCTTTATTGAAGATCCGTCCGTACCTACACCGTATGATCCGGACGGTGATCCGCTCATCTGGAAAGGTTTCGACTTCAGCGACAGCTCCGATTGGGCGAAAACGATCCCGGAAAACGCCTTTGAGCTTTACAACGGCTGGGGCAATATCAAGATGACCGCCGCAGGCACGCAGATTGCCAAAGGCACAATGTGCGACACTTGGGGAGCCTGCGATACGCAAACCGCTGTGGTTCAGGTCGTAACCGAAGATCCGGTTCCGGTCATCACCGGGCCGAGAGAGGTTGTGGAGGACCGGCCGGTTACGCCGCCGATACACGGGGATTTCAGCTACAGTCCGGTTCCGGGACGCACGATCGACCACAGCCGCGACATCTGGACGAACCGCAAGACCGTGTATTCGGAGCCGGGAACGGAGATCATCACGCTCGAAGTGTTCGACAACACCGGCCGCAAATCACGTGAGCCAGCGAGGCATTACTTGACGGTCAAACCCGACTTGCCGCCTGTGCCTATGCTGGATTACATCACACCATCCATCCGAAATGTCGAGCTGACGCTTACGGATGAAAGCTACTCGCCGGACGGCGATAAAATTGTTGAGCGGCGGCTGACGTATCAATACGATTCGAACAATGACGGCAACTTCACGGGGGAAACCGTTGTCACCTTGCCGCTGAACGCTCAGAACAAGGCAAAGTTTAAACCGCAGCGTGTCGGGAAGTACCGTTTTACCCTGTATGTGCGGGAAGATTGGGGGCGCGAGGCGTCAAAGACGTACGATCTGGAGATCGTGAACGATTCCCCGACATTCAGTTTCAACGTTTCGTATGAAGAAACGGAGCCGCAAGTTTCGCCGCTTGTCCCGCTGCCGGCAAGCAACCTGGTGAACAACAGCAACTGGCGGAACATGGACTTTACGACGATCAACAAGCCGAAGGCATGGGGGGTTAATCCTTATACCGGCGCGCTGGCGCACACCCCGGAGAATCTTGGTGTAATGAGTTACAGTGCTTTCACAACAGAGTATCGTTCAAGTGAGCTTTATACAAATAACATTCTCCCAAGCAGCGGCGGTTTTGAAGTTAAACCGATAGCAGGCCGTTACTTTGCAGGAGTTGATGACATAAAAGAAATTTTCTATATCACAAATGGTGAAAAGAGCTGTTTGGCTCTCAATCGCTACACTGGTGATAAATATCTAATTACGGTATGCGGCTTTGGCAATGACCAGAAACATATCGAGTATGAATGGATAACACGGGTTGACTACAAAAATAATTTCGTCTACACGATGACGATATTGGGCACCTATAATCCTAATCCTCAGTTTAGACGATATACGGTAGACGATTTCTTAAGAAGGGATGGAACCTACAACGCCGTTGTAGATGCAAAAACAGCAGGCTATGCGCAGAAGAGGTACCAAACCGGATCCGTTACTGTAAAGTTTGATCAAGTAAACAGCATGACTTCTTCGTATGGATACTTTAGTTGTACAGGGTACTACAGTGGTAACAAGTTCTTAATTTTCGGCTGGGATGGCAGTTTGTTGTATGAAGGTAATAATAATAGTTGTCCTTTCCCCAACACAAATATTTCTTCGTTCAGGTACGATCATCTCGGTTATGATCGTTTTGCGAATGCGATTTTTTATAGTGATGGACAAGTTGTGCGATTCAGTGGAAAGAATGCGAGTATGACCGTTATTGGTCGGGCACCCCAGAATCACACTCCGGACATCTTCATGGAAGATGGCGTCCATTATTTTGATGGTTATTCCGTCTATCAATACCCGTCAGGAGCTTATGTTCCAAGAGAGAATGTCCCGATTAATTCCTACCGAGATCGAGCTTTAATGGAAAACTACTTGGATGTTCGTCGGGTTATTCATGACGCAGCGGGTTATCGGTACGGCGTTGTTCCCAAAAATGGCCACAAATCCTTTGACGTTATTCGGGTTGGACGAGACGGGAATACGGAGATATTGGCAGCGGATCTTGATTCAGGTTGTTTTAACAATTGTAATTTGGGGACTACTGTAGTCGTACCAATGGTGGATGGATCGTTATTTGTCTTGGCAGCAGGGTCAGGCTTATACATGTACATCCTCGAACCGAAACAGAAGCAGGATGACAGCTTCCGCATCCTGGAGTCGCTTCAGCAGCTTGCGGGGGACAAGGATTCGTCGAATGTCGAGCTGAATTTTCAAATTCGGTTCAATACGGACATGAACCAAAATCTCTACTCCGGATTCAGCTACAACATCCAGGATCGGCTCAACATGTACCGCGTGGAGCTGAATACCTGGCGGATCCGGCTTGTGAAGCTGGTGAACGGACGCAAGACGGTGCTGGCTTCCGTCGATGTCAATGTTCCGCTTTCGGAACGGCAATCGGTTAGAATCAAACGGTATGCAGACAAGCATATCATCTATTTCAACGGTGTGCCGGTCATTGATTTAACCGACAACACCTATACAGGCGGCACTTTCGGACCGTTCTCGGAAATTTTCAAAACAGAATTCTTCAACATGTCGTACCGCGATCTGTCGGAGCTTGGCGGGAAGAACCGGCTGCAGGGCGTTGGCATTGTCGGGGAAAGGCTGCAATACAACACGAACTATTCCGACCCTGAGAACGACCCGAGAATCACAGCCCGGACAAGCTGGACGTACAAACACGTTAATCCGAACAAATTCCTGAATGCGGGTGACGGCAAGTCGGGACTGTCGGCTTATCACAACAAGACATATAATGCCGAGCAGCCGGTCATGGATAAAGTCGGGGTTTATGAATTGTCGGCTCATACGGTGGATGATCCGCATCCGGAATATCTCTATCCGAGGAACGAGTTCGACAGCTACCGCAAGGAGTCCAATACCGCGACGCAGACAGTGATCATTCACCGCCGCCCGGTCAGCGATTTCGACTTGACGGTTGCCGCAAACGGCACAGTCGTATGGAACGACCGCTCCTATGACCCTGACCGCTGGCTGAGCGACACGAATTATTCGACCGAGGCGACGGGCATTGATTACCGGGCTACGAGAGGGATTTTGCAGCGCAAATACTATTACATTTCACCATCCGGCGTCTTGTCCGAAACCAAGCTGGTGACGCCGACCGAAACCGGATGGTACACCGTAGGTATGGCGGTCAAGGATGAGTACGATGCCTGGAGCACGTACACCGAGAAAATGATTTATATCGAAAAGCTCCCGGCGCCGAATGATCCTCCGGTTGCCGCGTTTACGGCAACGCCTGCCACAACCTATCGCGGCGTGCCGGTGACCATTGATTCGCAGTCGTGGGACAAGGAAGACGGCGGGCGCGAGAATCTCAAGCATACGTACTATCTCAAGAACGTAACGACTGGCGGGCCTGAGACCGTGGCGAGCGCGGTAAGGACAACCTGGACCAAAATGTTTAGTACGCTCGGCACGTTCCAGCTCCGGCTTCTTGTGGAAGACAGTCTCGGCCAACCGGCGGAAGCGGTGCGAACCGTCACGGTCGTCAATCGTAAACCCCAGGCGAACGTGACGACGCCCGCAAGCGCGGACCCGGCCAATCCGACGAAGTTTGATGTGCTGCGGCCGACGTTCATATGGACGTACTCGGATGCTGACGGCGACGCGCAGACGCAATACCAGGTGCAGATTTATCGCACGAACGGCTCGCTTGAACGCGACACCGGCGCAAGATCCGGAACCGCGAAGAACTGGGTGCCGACTGCCGACCTGCCGGAGCGAGTGACGATGTACATCCGGGTACGGGTTCATGACGGTTATGATTGGAGCGATTGGAGCGGGCCGAAGTATTTCTACATCGAGACGAACCGGCCGCCCGTGGCGGATTTCGATTGGTCGCCGAAACCGGCATATGAAGGGGATACGATCACGTTGATCGACCGCTCGACTGATCCCGATGGGGATCCGCTGACTTATCAATGGTCGGTCAGCGGGCCGAACGGATATACTCGGAGCGGTTCGACCCAAGCGTTCGCAATTCCTGGCGCGGATACGGAAAATCGCACCGGCGTTTACAACGTCACCCTCACGGTCCGTGACCCGAAAGGGGCATCGGACAGCGTGACGAAACCCATCACGGTGCAGCCGCTCATCATTGAGGGAGAAGTGCATCATACGCCAGAGTGGCGAGAAAAACACGCGGCAGCAGGGCATGAGGTCGAGCACGATCCGAAAGATTTCTATTCGGGCGAGATCATGCGCGTTGCGGCGGTGATTTCGGCGGCGCCGGCGAACGAGGTGACGGCGGAGCTGCGAGCCGTGTCAAAGACGGGGGATTCGATCCGTAAAAGAGTGGTGCTGACAAATGCAGGCGGTTTGCGGTATGAAGGCGAACTGCACGACGAAAGCTGGATGTCGTTTGATGGAGAGATCCGGGAAGGCGAACATACGATTGTCTTTCAGGTCGTGTACCGCAACGGCGTGAAAAAAGAGACGTCGGTGCCGGTCCGGATCATCGGCAACATCTACAAAGCCGTGTCGGTGCATCGGGTGCAGTAGGTGACGGCGGCACCGGATGCGGCCAGACGGGAGAGAAGCGGGGATGAAAGGATATCTCTATGCTTTTGCTGAAGGAGGCCGCTGGGCGGCCTGCGTGACGATATCCCGGGAAGTCGATCTGGCTTATCGGCTGGATGATGATTTTCGCAGGGCGGCGGAAGCTGCGTTGGGCAGACGCACCAGCGGACGGGCGGATGTCGTCCTGCTGCTGGACGAGCCGCTGCCGCTCGGCAGCGCCTTCGCCGCGGCGGAGCTGTTCGCCCGGCGGGCGGGGCGCGTGCAGGGCGAAGCGGGAGCCGCCCGGCTGCTGCGCGCCTGTGTGCGCGAGGCGGAGCCGCACAGCGGCTGGCCCGGGCTTGCGGGCTTGAACCGGAGCTTCGGCCGGGAGCAACCGGCGGGGGATGTGCGCCGCATTGCGGCTGTGCGTTTCGGGCAGGCCTCCGCTTCCGGTGAGCGGGAGGCCCGGGCATTGGCGGCGGCTGCACGCGAAGCCGCCGCCGCGCTTGAGGGGCGAGCGCTTCTGCGCAGCGAAGCGCTCGCCCTCCTCGGCGCGGCCGGGCCCGCGCCCGCCCGCTGGAGTGCCGCGTTCGCCGACGCGGCGCTCCAGCTCGCGGCCCTGCTGGGCCGGCTGCGCCTCGGCAGCGCCATCGCCCGCGGCGACGGTGTCCGCGGGCGACGGCGCAAGCGCCGCTGCCTCCGCTGCGGCAGCGGCGAGGCGCACATGCGCCGCACGCCCTGTGCGGCGTGCGGCCGCGTCTGCGCCTACTGCGAAGCGTGCCTGCTGCTGGGCCGATGCAGGGAATGCACGCTGCTCATCAGCGGCATTCCTGAAGGCGGCGCATCCGTCCGCATGCGCACGGCGGACGAACTGCCGCCCATTCCGGCGCGGCTTGAACGCTGGGGGCTCAGCCCGGCCCAATCCGACGCGGCGGCGGCAGCGCTCCGCTGGCTGGAATCCGCGGACGGCGACACAGACCGCGGCATCTCCGGACAGCTTCAACAGACGGTTGCGCGCATGGCCTCCCGATTCGGCATCGCTGGAGCGGCTGCCCGGAAGCAGACCGCCCGTTCTGTTCACACCTACGGCGCAGAACGTCCGCCGTTTCTTCTCTGGGCGGTAACCGGTGCGGGGAAAACCGAGATGATGTTCACGCTCATCGACTCCGTCCTCGCGCGCGGCGGGAAAGCGATGGTCGCGACGCCGCGGCGGGACGTCGTGCTTGAGCTGGAGCCGCGCATCCGGAAAGCTTTCCCGGAGCATACCGTCGCGGCATTGCACGGCGCCAGCCGGGAGAAGTGGACGAACGCCGATATTACGCTGGCGACGACGCACCAGGCGATCCGGTTCGCGGCCGGCTTTGAATTGGTCGTGATCGATGAGCTGGATGCTTTTCCTTATCACAATAATCCCATGCTGCAATATGCGGCGGCAAAATGCGTAATGCCCGGCGGGCACCGCGTGCTGCTCTCGGCGACGCCGCCGGCGCAGCTCCGGCGCGCGGCCGCGAGAGGGCGCCTGCCGCATGCGCGCATTCCGGTCCGGTTCCACGGCTTTCCGCTGCCGGTGCCGGTCGAGATCCGCGTGCCGCCTGTCCGCGAGATGATCCGCCGCAGGTCGGTGCCGGACAAGCTGAGAAAGGCCATTGCGGCATCATTGTCCAGGGGGGCGCAGGTGTTCGTTTTCGTTCCGCGCATCTCCGACACGGGGCCCGCGGCAACGCTGCTCGGCACGATTTGTCCGCCGGATGCGGTGATCGGCTATACGTCCTCGCAGGATGAACAGCGGACGGAGACGGTGATGCGGTTCCGGCGCCGCGAGCTGCGCGTGCTCGTGACGACGACGATCCTCGAGCGCGGGGTGACGATCCCGCGCAGCGATGTGTTCGTGCTGGACGCCGATGCGCCGCTGTTTGACGAGGCATCGCTTGAGCAGATGGCCGGGAGGGCCGGCCGGTCGAAGGATGACCCGCATGGGCGGGTTTATTTTTGCGCGCCGCATGCGACCCGTGCCCAGCGCGCCGCCATTCGCCAGATCCGGGAGATGAACGCGCTCGCTGCCGCCCGCGGGTATATCCGGAAGGAAACGCATGCCGCCGTCGGGAAGCAAGAAGCGCGAGCGGGAGGCATGATGCATCGATGAAATGGACCGCGATCCTGCGAAGTCTGTTTTCGCAATCGGTCGATCTGCTGGGACCGCCGGATGCGCATTGCCTCGTCTGCGGCGGGCGTCGGCGCGGCCTGCCGCCGCGATCGGCGGATGGGCTGCGCATCGGGGATTGGCTGTGCGACAGCTGCCTGGCGCGCATTCCCTGGATCCGCCGGCCCGCCTGCCCGCGCTGCGGGCGGCCCGTGTTTTGTCCCGATTGCATCCGGCAGCCGGTGCGCGCCTTCGAGATGAACCGCAGCGCGGTGCGTTACAACGACGACATGAAGGCATGGCTGGCGCTGTACAAATTCCGCGGAGATGAACGTTACGGCGAGGTGCTGGCCGAGATGATGCTGCCGGCTTTCGAACGTTTGACCGCGGAAGTATCCGCCGCGGCGGGTGACGAAGCAGGCAGGGTTGTCTCCGGGACAGGTTTTGCCGGCTTGAAGAAGATCTCCGGATGGCCGGACCGGATGCGCGGAGGTCGTCAAGCCGCCGGGCAAGTGTGGCATGCCGTTACCTATGTGCCGGTCAGCCGGGAGCGGGCGGAGGAGCGGGGATTCAACCAATCGGAGCGGCTGGCCCGGGCCGCCGCCATGCGGGCGAATGCGCCGCTTCTGCCGCTGCTCCGGCGCATCCGCGACAGCGGCAAGCAGAGTCAGCGCGGACGGTCCGAACGGCTTCGCGCGATGCGCGCCGTGTTCGGGCCGGATGACGCGGGGATCAGACGGCTTGCGGAACTGCGCGCTTCCTTCGGAGTCCGGACCTCAGAGCCGATCCGGGTGCTGCTTGTGGATGATATTTACACGACCGGTTCCACGGCGGAAGCATGCGCCGAAGCGATCCGCGCCGCTGCTTCATATCCCGTTCAAGTCTATGTGCTGACCTGGGCGCGATCGTGAACAAGCATCCGGCTTAACGGTTTTGAACCTGCTTGTCGTAGAGAAGTTTGTTTTCTATTAATTGATAGACCAAGACGCCGAATAAATAGATCATCATGCCGGCAGCCGCCTGGATGAGGTTGCCGTGATGCCACCCAATGCTTCGCTGCGTTGGACGGATTTCAACAGCTGCACGCCGCCCAGATAAACGCCTCCTCCAACCAGACAGATGAACAGCGCAATCAAAACCGCCCGCCGAATGTAGGTTTTCAATCGAAAAACTCCTTTCCCGCTGCCGGCATTTGAAGAAGTGTAAATTTTTATAACAATTATACTATAATGGAATTTCCGTATGCGACAGACCAAAATAATCCCAATCTACCGAATTTCGGGGGGTGTTACCGATACCCTGACGCCGCCGGCGCCCGATGCACCCTCGAGAAGTACGCCTTAAGTCCCTATTTTTCACAAAATCTCGCATTATTCTTCCAATTTCGGTACAATAGCAACAGAGTAATCTGTGTGCATGGGGGACTGGAGGCCAATGAACCTCGATTACTGTCCGCGCTGCGGCAAGCTGTATGCCAAGGGATATCGCGACATTTGTCCGAACTGCATAAAAGAGATAGAAGAAGAATATCAACGATGTGTCGAGTATCTGAAGGAGCATCGCCACATCAACATCCAGCAGCTGTCGGAGGCAACCGGGGTATCCGTGCGCCAGATTACCCGGTTTATCCGCGAGGGGCGGATCTCCATCAGCGCCTTTCCGAACATGTATTACGGCTGCGAATCGTGCGGAGCGCCGATCCGGGAAGGCAACATGTGCCCGAAATGCGTACGGAAGCTGGCCAATGAGATCAAGGCGCAGCAGGCGGTCGACGAGCGGCTGAAAGCCGATACGCAGTCCGATCGGCCGGGCACGTATCAGATCAACCAGACCGAGCGGAAAGATCGCTGACCCTCCTATAAATTTTGTGATGAAGGCAACCGATAATACCCTCATAAGGGATTATCGGTTGTTTGCGTATTGTCGCAGGGAAAGAGGTGGCAGCCATGAAAATCAACGAGATCGGACGCCTGAGTGCTGTCCGGACGTATCAGCAGCAGCAGGAGACGCGCGCCGGCAGCAAGGGCGCGGTGAAACGAAAGGATGAAGTGCGGATCTCGGCGGAAGCGCAGCAGCTTCTGTCGGACAGCCGGATCATGGGGGCCGAACGCGCCCAACGGATCGGCGAGCTGAAGCAATCCGTATCGACGGGCACGTACCATGTCGATGCCGGCAAGATCGCCGAGAAGCTGTGGCCGTACTTGAAATAATGAAGAAAGACGGTGAGCCGGATGGCGGTCCAGGACATTGTCCGGATATTGGACGAACAAGCGGAACTGTACAGACAGCTGCTCGATACGGCCAATCAGAAGACGCCCGTGTTGGTCAAAGGGGACGTCGAACAGCTTAACGTCATCCTGCAGAAGGAGCGCAAGCTGATCGCCAAGGCCGAACAGCTCGAGCAGCAGCGCATCCTCGAGACGCACCGCCATTTCGTATCGCTCGGTTATATATCCCGCTTGAATACGCTGCGCGAAGTCATCCAGTCGGTGAATCAGCCGGAACTGAAGCAGAAGCTCATTGAGCAGCAGCGTGAGCTGTCAAAACTGCTGGGTGAATTGCGCCGCGTGAACGAATTGAACCAACAACTGATCCGGCAAGCGCTGGCGTTCATCGACTATTCCATCGGACTTGCGGTTGACGATCCTGCCGAGGATATCGCGTATCAACATCCGCAGAAGGCGAACGCCAGCGGCGGCAGGAACGGCATTTTTGATACGCGGGCCTAGGCCAAGGAGGCGGCGACGTTGAGATCGACTTTTCATACGCTGGAGACATCCAAACGCAGTCTGTTTACGCAGCAGACGGCCATCAATACGGTAGGACACAACATAGCGAACGCGAATACCAAGGGCTATTCTCGCCAGGTCGTCAGCATGACGGCCGCGCGGCCGATCGAAGCCTACGGCATGAGCCGTTCGGTGGTGCCGGGACAGCTCGGCACCGGCGTCGAGTTCACGGATATCCGCCGGATCCGGATGGCGTTCCTCGACGACCAGTACCGCAACCAGAACAAGCTGGTCGGCACCTATTCGATTCAGGCGGATACGCTGGACAAGCTGGAAGCCATTATCAATGAGCCGAGCGATTCCGGCATCCGGACTGTGCTGGAGCAATTCTGGAACGCCTGGTCCGATCTGAGCAAGGACCCCGAGAATGTCACGGGCCGCAAGATTGTCCGCGAGAGCGCATTGGCGCTGGTCGACGCATTCAATTCGATCAGCCGCAGGCTGGACGATCTGACGGCGGACTTGACGACGAGCATCAGCGTCAAGACGACGGAGATCAACACGATCATCGAGACGATCGCCTCGCTCAATACGGAGATCCGCCGGATTGAAGGTCTTGGCGACAAAGCGAACGACCTGCGCGACCAGCGCGATCTGCTCGTCGACAATCTGTCCCGGATCGGGAACGTCTCCGTCGTCGAGTCGGAGGCGGGGTACACGATTTCGATCGGCGGCATTGTCGTCGTCGACGGCAGCACCTATACGACGGTTACGGCGGATGCGCTTGTTGCAGCCGTCCAGAGCGGGGATCTGAACAGCGGCGAAGTGCACGGCATGATCGTTTCGCGCGATACCTATGTGGCGGAATATCGCCGTCAGCTCGACTCGCTGGCGAATACTCTGGCGAACGGTCAGATTCAGGTCGTCATTCCGAAAGGTTCCGTGCTCCCGGGAAGCACGACGCCGCTTGCCAGCGATACCGTCATTACCGTGAACGGCATCAACGGTTTGCATCAGCTGGGGTACACGCTTGAAGGCGGAACGCCTCCGGCCGTCGGTCTTCCTTTCTTCACGGCGTCCGACGGATCGGGGAATATTACGGCCGGCAATCTGCAACTGAATCCCGCAATCGTGGCCGACATCAACAAGATTGCGACGTCCATGAGGCTGGATACGAGCGGTACCGTCGTCCGCGGAAACAATACGCTCGCGCTTCTGATGAGCGAACTGAAAGAAGTAAGCTTCAGATTCGACGAGACGGCGAGCGGCAACGGCGTGACCAATGCGAAGATCGGAGACTATTACAATGCGCTTGTCGGCGAAATAGGCGTCATCTCGAACCGGGCGCAGCGCAATCTGCAAAATTCGCAGATGCAGCTGGATCAGGTGGATGCCAACCGGCAATCGGTAAGCGGCGTATCGCTCGACGAAGAAATGTCCGACCTGATCCGCTTCCAGCATGCTTACAATGCGGCTGCGCGGCTGATGACATCCTTCGACGAGATGCTGAACAAATTGATAAACGGCACCGGTATTGTCGGCCGCTGACGGGTAAGGAGGAGTAAGCAATGCCATTGCGCATAACGCCGGGGATGATGCATATGCAGCTTACCCGGAACCTGAACCGCACGCTGACGGAGATGTCGAAACTGCAGGAGCAGATGACGACCGGGCGCAAGATCAACCGCGCCTCGGACGATCCCGTAGGCATTACGTACGCGCTCCGCTACCGTAGCGAGCTGTCGGCCAACGAGCAGTATCAGAAAAATGTCGATATGGCGCTCTCGTGGCTCGATTTCAACGATACGGTGCTGCAGCAGGCGCAGGATGTGTTGAAGCGGCTCAAGGAACTGGCCGTTCAGGGATCGAACGGGACGAATCCGGATGTCGCGCTGAACAATATTGCCGACGAAGTCATCCAGCTCAAGGAACAGATCGTCGATATCGCAAACAGCACGTTGAACGGCAAATATGTATTCAACGGCGAGAAAACGGACGTCATCCCCTACGATCCGACGGTCACGCCGTTTGATCCGAGCACGATTGAGACGGATTCCGGCGCCATCTACTATATGGTTGGCGTCGGCGTGAAATTGCAGATCAATCTGAGCGGTTCGGACGTATTCGGCAGACCCGGGGAAGCGGACAACATTTTCACCGTGTTCGATCAGATCATCACGTCGTTGCGGAACGGCGATCACGCTGGAGTAACGGCGCAAATCGGGAACATCGAATCTCGGATTGACAAGATTTTGAATCAGCAGGCGGAGATCGGCGCCCGCGTCAACCGCGTCGAGCTGATGCAGAACCGGCTGAAAGATCTGGAAATCAATCTGACGGACCTCCAATCGAAGACGGAAGACGTTGATTTCGAGAAGCTGATCATCGATGCGAAAATCAACGAGAATATTTACCAGGCTTCCTTGTCCGTCGGCGCCAAGATTATTACGCCGTCATTGGTCGATTTCCTGAACTGAGGCGGCCGGAGTCATGGTACCGCAGATTTCCATTCATACGCAGCGCGGCTTGATCGGCGTTGAATCGGAACCGGGTTGGTTCGAGATCAGGCAGCGGCAACCGGAGGTTCAGGTCGAGACGAAGCGGCCGGTCATTACGGCGCGCAACCGGCCGGGTGAACTGATCATCGATCAGACATTGACGCATAACGCGCTCAACGGCGGCAAGCTGGAAGCTTTCTGGCTGCGTATATACGCCCAATACAAAGAGGTTGCCCGCCGGAATCTCGAGAAGATTGTCATGCATGGCAATCTGATGGGCGACCTGCGAATCCGGCACAATCCGATTCCGCATATCGCGCTGGACGAGTTCGTCGAGGGGCCGCCGGATCTGCAGCTGTTCGGCGAGGCCAGGCCGGATAATACGAAGATTGAATACATTCCGAACGATCCGGATATCCAGGTCGATCCGGGCGGGGTGGGGATCGATGCGCAGATCCATCGTCCGGACATCCGTTATCACCGTGGCTACGTCCGGATCTACATGACGCAGTATCCGAAGGTGACGATCATTCCGCCGCCCGTGGTCGAATTGATGGCGTAATCCGCGGAAATCCAGTTAGAATAAGGCTATAAGCGAGCCCCGGTTTCGCTTGTAGCTTTTTCTTTATCAAGGGAATGGAGGATTGCGGGGATGAAAATGGAGACGACCCGGTTCGGCGAGCTCGAGATCGGGGGGGAAGACATTTATACGTTTCCGGACGGCATTCCGGGTTTCGAGCAGGACAAGCGGTTCGCCCTGGTCGGCCTGGAAGGATTGGACGGCATTGCTTGTCTGCAATGCGTCGACCGCGGCGAGCTGAGCTTTATCGTCGTGAATCCGTTCGTGTTTTTCCCCGATTACGAATTCCAGTTGCCGGATGCGGACGCCGGCCGGCTCGAGGCGGAGGATCCCGGTGACCTGTCCGTCTGGGCGATCGTGACCATCAAGGACCGGCTCGAGACGGCGACGGCTAATCTGGTCGCGCCTGTGGTCCTGAACCTCAGGAAAAAGCTGGGCAAGCAGGTGATTCTGGTCGCTTCCCGGCTGGGAACGCGGCACGCGTTGTTCCCGGCAACGAAGGGGGTGTAGCGGATGCTGGTGCTCTCGCGCAAGAAAGGCCAGACGATCGTGATCGACGGGCGCATCGAGGTGACGGTGCTTGAGGTGGAAGGAGACGCGGTGAAAATCGGCATCTCCGCTCCGAGGGACGTGCAGATCGCGCGGCGGGAATTGCTGCAGTCCGTCAGGGAGACGAACGAAGAGGCGGCGTCCGCGACAATCGATGTCGGTCAGCTGCAAAAAATCGCCGAAAATCTCAAAAAAAATTTGAGCTGACCTCTAAAAAAACCGATGGTGCTGCCGATATAGAAATTGAGGCTTGACATGGGGCGGCCGACCCATGCCGGGCATTCCACAGGGAAGTGGAACAACAATATTTCAAGGAGGAAAAAGCATCATGCGGATTAATCACAACATCACGGCGCTCAACAACCATCGCAACATGACGCTGAACAACACGGCGCTGGCGAAGAACATGGAGAAGCTGTCGTCCGGTCTGCGGATCAACCGCGCGGCTGACGACGCTGCCGGCCTCGCGGTTTCCGAGAAGATGCGCGGCCAAATCCGTGGTCTCGAGCAAGCGCAACGGAACGTTCAGGACGGCATCTCGTTCGTCCAGACGGCTGAAGGCGCGATGAACGAGATCAGCGCCATGCTCGTCCGGATGAAGGAACTGAAGGTGCAATCGCTGAACGGCACGTATCAAGATTCGGACATCAGCAACATCAACCAAGAGCTCAACGCGCTGGGTTCGCAAATCAAGCTGATCCTGAGCAACACGAAATTCAACGGCATTGGTATCAAGACGGGTGCAAAAATCGCGTCCGATGATAGAGCTACGACCATCACCATTAATGGTATTGCCGTGACCGTTGTTGCCGCAGCCGGAAGCAACTCCGCCCTCAGCTTGGGCGGATTGAGTAAAGATACGAATCTGTCCCAGATCGAAGCTGCCATCGTGCACGTTGCAAAAGAACGTGCGAAGCTCGGTGCGCTGCAAAACCGACTCGAGTACACGTCGAACAACCTGGGCACGACGATCGAAAACCTGACGGCTTCCGAATCGCGGATCCGCGATACCGACATGGCGAAGGAAATGGTCGAACTCGCGAAGAACCAAATCCTGTTGCAATCGTCGCAAGCGATGCTCGCGCAAGCGAACGCAGCGCCGCAAGGTGTCCTGACGCTTCTGCGCTAAACGCCGAATCGGCTTCCCAACCCCGGAGTTTTCTTCCGGGGTTTTTCATTTTCCACGGACCTGCTGATTCATGGAAGCTCTAAATAAATACATACGTTCCGACGATATTATATTTAAACATTTCTTTTGGTCGGAGATGATGCGGTATGGACATGCAATCCGTAAAAAGCACCGCCATATCCATACACCCCAGCGGATCAAGTCCGGCAGGTCCGGAGACGAAAGGCGACACCGCGAACGCTTTCAGCGGATTGAGAGCGTCTTCGATCCGCAGATTGAAACAGTTGGAATTTGCCGAGATCAGCGGCATGAGGGTGACGATAGGCGAGGAACAGCTCGTTCGCGCGATTGAACGTGCCATCAGGGAAATGTCGGGACCGGACACAGGACTTGAAGTGAAGATCCACGAGGCGACCGGAGCCGTGGTCATGCGGGTGATCAACAGGGAAACCGGAGATCTCATCCGCGAAGTTCCGCCGGAACGGACATTGGACATCGTCTACAAAATGATGGAAATTGCCGGTCTGCTGTTTGACGAGAAAGTCTGAGGAGGACGGGAACATGACCATCCGTATTTCCGGATTCTACAGCGGGCTCGACATTGACCAGCTTGTCAAGGAATTGATGTCGGCCAAGAGACAGCCTCTGAACAAATTGAATCAACAGAAGACACTGCTCGAATGGAAGCGGGAGCATTACCGCGAAGTCAGCAGCAAGCTGGTGGACTTCCGCAACAACAAACTGTTCAATTATAGCCTGACCGGTACTCTGAACGTGAAAAAGGCGGTTGTCACCGGCGACACCAATGCCGTCAGCGTCAAGGCCACCACGGCGGCGGCAGGTGAACAGTTGGCGATCAAAGTCAACAACCTGGCGACATCCGGCACTGTGGTGAGCCAACGCGCCTTTGACACCACCAAGACGTTGGCTGAGTTGAAGGCGGACAGCAACCTGAATCCGCCATTCAAATATACTGAAGATGACGGGAAGATCAAATTAAAGATCTACACTTCCGAATCCGCTCTCAACGGTACAGAGCTTGATGCGATTCCCGAGATCGTATTGGACGTGAACAACGATACCATCGAAACAATGATCCAGAAGATCAACAACGCCAATGTCGGGGTTACGGCATATCTGGACAGCGTGACCGGTCAATTCTCCATCCGGGCCAAAACGGTTGGCGCATCTTCGACGATCCAGTACAGCGGACCGACCGATTTCTTCAGCAACTTCAACTTTGATTTGACGAAACGGGTCGGCAAGGATGCGAATGTCGTAATTAATGGTATTGCCACGACCCGCTCAAGCAATACCTTTACCGAAAACGGGATGGAAATTACATTGAACGCGGTCAGCGCTTCGGAGAGTACAATCAGGATCGCGACCGACACGGACAAGATCGTTGATCTGGTCAAGAACTTTATCAGCGATTACAACAACATCCTGGACACCGTGAACAAGAAATTATACGAAGAACGGTACCGGGATTACATGCCGCTCACCAGCGAGCAAAAGGAAGAAATGAGCGAGAAGGAGATCGAGCTCTGGGAGCAAAAGGCCAAGAGTGGTCTGCTTCGCAATGACAGTATCCTGTCCGAGATGATCAACGAATTCCGAATGGCCATCATTGCGGATGTAGAAGTAAACGGTGTCGCTGTGAACTTGGCCCAATACGGAATCGGCACGGCCGATTACAGCCAACGGGGCAAGCTGCTCATCCTCGATGAGGACAAGCTGCGGGCGGCCATCGAGGAAGATCCGGACAGGTTTGTTGCCCTGTTCATGCAGAACTCTGCGGATCAATCGGCGACTGCGGAGGAAAGCGGTTTGTTCAGACGGTTGTACAACTCGGCGGGAAGAGCCCTTGATCGGTTGGCGCAGAAGGCTGGCGTTAGCCGGTTCAGCTCGGATCCGAGCGCCGCTTTTTCGGAGAGCAGCAATATGGGGGAAGAATTGCGGTCACTGAACGAACGGATCAAACAGTTGGCTGCAAGATTGACCATGATTGAGAACAACTACTATAAGCAATTTACCGCCATGGAAGCGGCCATCAGCCGTTTCAATGCCCAAGCCGCGGCGTTTGGATTTACAGGTTGATGGGGGAGTGAATGGATATGTTGACAACACCTCATCAGATTTATCAGCAGTCCGCCGTCAACACTTCGAACCCGCTCCAATTGATCATCATGCTGTACGATGGCGCCATCAAGCACGTCAAGCTGGGTATCGAAGGAATCGAAACGAACGACTTCCAGAAGGCCAATACCCATTTGGTCAAGGCGCAAAGTGTGATCAACGAATTAATCAGTTCGTTGAATTTTCAATATCCGATAGCCGAGCTTTTGTTGCAGATTTACGATTACCTGGTTCGAAATCTGATTGAAGCGAACGTCAAGAAACAGAAAGATCCTGCTCTCGAAGTGCTCGGGCATTTGTCCAATTTGCGCGATGCATGGCAGCAAGTCCCCAAGCGCGGATCGGCGGCTCCCGGTTATGGATGAGCTTCTTCTTCAGTTGCTGTCGGAATCGAGACGACTCAGCGAGATGGGGCGGGATGCCGGATATGAATCATTTGTCAACCTTGTCGAGCTTCGTCAGCAACTGGTTGAAGCGATTCGCGGCCGCAATTTGACGGATCGTCAGCAGGCCATGCTCCGTGAACTTCAGACTTATGAATCGATCTTGCTTGGGCATATGAACGACTTGATGAAGGAAGCAGAAGAAGCGCTTCGTTCGATCCGGACTTCCAAAATTCAGCAGCGAGGATATCAGGCCTATTCACCGGCCGGGAGCATGTTGTTCGATCGCAGAAGTTAAAAAAGCGGAAAGACTGCCGACAGAGGCAGTCTGTTTTCTTAAAATGTGTCTAATATCCAATATGAGGAAGGAAGAGAGTCTTGCCCAAGGTTTTGTTTCCTGACTACATGCTCACATTTCGGTGCATCGGCAACGAATGCGAAGACTCATGTTGCAAGAAATTGGAGATTCCTGTAAACAGGGACACTTACCTGAAATACAAACGCCTCGAGGACCGGAAATTTTCGGAGCGGCTCGTGCAGGGCATGGAAGTTTTGGAAGCCAGCAAACGAAGATCCGATCAGTATGCGGTCATCAAACTGGACGAAGCTACCGGACACTGCACGTTTCTCGAAAACGGGCTTTGTTCCATCCAGATGAAATTGGGGGAATCGTGTCTGTCGAAGGTGTGCGCCAGCTATCCGAGGCGCAGCAATCAGGTTGATGACACGTTCGAGACGTCAGCGTTACTGTCCTGTCCCGAAGCGGCCCGGCTGGCGCTGCTGAATCCGGAGGGCATGAGCTTCACCTATGTCGAGGCGGAGCAGCCGATCACGATCGGCGCAAGAATGACGACCAAGGTGCCAAGTGGGATTCCCTATGCCAAATATTTCTGGGATATCCGGACCTTTGCCGTTGAAATGTTGCAGAATCGCAGCTACTCGCTGTCTCACCGGGTCATGCAGCTTGCCGTTCTGGCGGTCGCTCTGGACGAGTCTTGCGCCAAGGGCAAGGGCGATCAAATCCCGCATATCATCCAGAGGTTCAGGGATCAGTTGGACGGAGGCGGCGAAATTGCCAAGACCGAAACTTTTCCGACCGATTTGCATTTTCAGTTCAAATTTCTGAACGCCCTGTTGCTTTTGTTGATCTCCGCAAAGGTCTCGAACAACGACAAATACATGGAGTGCCTGGATCAATATATTGATGGGATTCAGAAAGCGGGCGACGGCTTTTCCGAACAAGAATTGGTCCGCTATTACGGCGAGTGTCGGCGAAACTATTACGATCCCTTCATGGCAGAACATGAATACATTTTTGAGAATTATCTCGTCAATCAATTGTTCAGCTCGGCGTTTCCTTACGATACAGAGCTGAAGCTGTTCACCAAAGTGTTCTACATGGGCGTCATATACGGGCTGCTTCGGATGCAGCTGATCGGGATGGCTGCCTGTCATGAAAGGTTGACAGCGGATATGATCATTCAGTTGATCTATTCGTTTATAAGAAACTTTGAACACAATCAAAACTTCAAAAAAGTTCTGCTGGAGCAGTGCGAAGCCGGGAATATCCGGACCCTGGGGCATTTGTCGCTGCTTGTAATGGAATCGGATGCGATGGAGGATTCGTGATGAAGGATGCGATATACGATGCTGATGATTTGCAACAAATGCTCGAAGCGATGAAGCGCGATTTGCCTGTGGCGATCCGGCAAAGCCTTCACGTATCGGAAAAGCTCCATGAGCCGTTGGCTCCGGAAGACTGGCGGTCGATCGGAGATCTTGTCGAGATGATGGACGCAATCTATCGGCAAGCCCGAATCATCGCGGACGCCATGCAGGGAGACCCTGGCAACGAAGACCTGCTTGACGTGTTGGAACTGTTCGTACGGGACTTCCCCATCCGGTTTCAGATCATGAACCGGTTCATGGACGAGGACAATTACCGCGACGCGGCGGATTGCCTGAAGTTTGAGCTGGCCGAGATGCTCGGCCGCCTGTCCCGAGCGCTCGGCGATGAGATCGCGGATATGGAAAAGCGGTACGAGAAGAACATGGCCTACCTGCGCGAGAAGTTTCCGAAGGTGTACAACGATCTGAAGGATGTCGAGCCGGATTGGATGAACTATCAGATCGTATTCACAAAGTCGGGCATGCCCAACCTGAAGATCAGAACCGGGGACAGGTGGGTCCGTTTTTACAGCCAGTATGATCCGGAAGCGGAAGTCGCACGCTGGGCGGCGAAAGTGGCGCAGGAACTGGGCGATATGGCCGACGTCATTTTATATGGACTCGGATTCGGTTATCATTTGCTCATGTTGAGCATGCACATGACCCATTTGCGGCTCAGCATTCGTGAGCCGGACAGGCAGATTTTCATCGCGGCCATGCACGCGATCGATCTCGAGTCCCTCTTCTCCCGTGTGAATGTGCTTGAGTTGCTTGTCGGTGGAGACAAGATCCGGCAAGAACAGATGGTATTCAATTTCATGAAGATGTGCGGTTCCAATCCGGCTGTGAAATCGATTCCCGTCTATGAACAATTGAACGCTCGGGACATTCTCGAGTTCTGTGAAAATGCGAAGCTGGCGAGCATGTATTATGTGTCCTCCATGGTCACCTACGGCAAATACGGAATGCAGTGGCTGCAGAACCGGCTGTTGAATCTGCCGGTGGTGCTGAACACGCCATCTTTGCGGAACTTCAAGGGTCTGCTGGCAGGGAAGACGGCGGTCGTTGTCGGCGCCGGTCCGTCGCTGGAAGCGGATATACCCGTGTTAAGGGAACTAAAGCGTCACGCGCTGATTATCGCCGCGGGATCCACGGTCCAATCGCTTTTGCATTTTGGAATTGAGCCGCATCTCATTGTCTTCATGGATGGCGGAGATGTGAATCTGAGGGTTTACGACAATCCCGCGATACGAGGCATCCCCATATTGTTTGCGCCGATGGCGCAGCACAAGGTGATTGAATCGCTGGATTACCGGCTGACCATCCATTATCTTTTGAAAGAAGATCTCACGATGTTGTATTTGATGGGAATCAGCGATGGCGATCCATGTTTCGAATCCGTACCTTCCGTTACCGGCAACGCCATCGAAGCGGCCATTTACATGGGATGCACCGAGATCGTACTGGTTGGACAGGATTTGTCGTATCCCGATGGCCGCATGTATGCGCAAGGGGCTAAGCATATTCCGGAAGAGCAGCAGCAACTGGTACTCGAACGGGCGACCTACACATTGGAGAACGTCTCGGGCGGCCTGAACCGGGCCACTCACGGCATGGTGGTCACATTGGCAGGTCTCGAGGAAATGTTGAAACTGTATCCCGAGATCACTTTTATCAACACCACGCGATACGGCGCGAAAATTAACCACACGCGTTGGGAGTCGCTTGATCGGGTGCTTGAACGGCTTCGTGGGGAGGAAATACCCGAGCGTGTGATAGAGCATCTTCTGGACAAGCATGCAGCCTTGTATGATGAAGAGCGAAAGACCGCAACAATGACAAGGTTGTCACAATTGCCTGCTCAGTTGGAAGAATTTGAAAACCAGCTAATGTTGGTATTCGGTCTTCTGGAACAATTGCCGGAGTTGAGCAAGGCCAAATCTCCCCTGTGCATCCAATACATGCAGGACATCGAGCTAGAGTGGGGAAAGATGGTTACAAGCGTCTTGTTCCAAATCTTTATGATGACAGCTGTAAATAATGAAATCCGGGCGTTCGATCGCGACCGGCCGGAACTGGAAAAGGAAACGGATGTCGAGCGCAAAGCGGAATTGTTTGTGCAGGTATTGACTCCTCTGATCGAGGCGATGCAATCCTGCCTCCCCGAGTTGAAAAGAATCATCAATATCGCCATTGAACGCGTCGAAGCAGGCAGTAACCAGTGACCAGGAGAATGGATGAAATGTATGAAGGCAAAAAAATTCTCATTACCGGGGGAACCGGAACGATCGGCTATCATCTGACCCGCAGATTGCTCAGGGAAAATCCGGCTGTTATCCGCATCTTTAGCCGTGATGAATACAAGCAGTTCAATATGAGTCTTGATTTCCGGGATTATGCGGGGAAGTTGCGGTTCCTGATCGGAGACGTGCGGGATGAACAGCGGTTGCTGCGCGCGATGGAAGACATCGATTACGTCTTCCATTTGGCTGCAATGAAGCATGTGCCGGCCTGCGAGTACAATCCGTTCGAGGCGGTAAAGACCAACGTTGTTGGCACGCAGAATGTGATCCAGGCGGCCATTGTCACAGGTGTCAAAAAAGTGTTGTTCACCAGTTCGGATAAAGCGATCGCGCCCACCAACACTTACGGTGCCACGAAATTGACAGGCGAGCGATTAATTGCTGCCGCTGAATTGCAGAAAGGCCCCCGGGACATTGTCTTTCATGCTGTGCGCTTCGGCAATGTGATGGGTTCCCGCGGCTCGGTCATCCCGCTGTTCAAGGAACAGATCCTGGCCCGGAGGGCAATCACCGTCACCGATCCGGAAATGAAGCGGTACATGATGACGCCGTCGCAGGCCATCAACCTGATGCTAAAAGCGAATGAATTGGCAAGGGGCGGAGAAGTATTCGTTCTCAAAATGCCGATTGTCCGGCTGGGGGATCTGGCGGAAGTGGTCGTTGAAGAAATGGTACAAGAACACAACATATCCGAGCGCGTCAACATCGAAGTGATCGGAGTACGCCCCGGCGAGAAAATGCAGGAAGAACTGATGACGCAGGAAGAGCAGAAAATCGCACTTGAAACGGACAATATGTACATTCTGCCTTCTGTATTCGTCGATAAGCACCATCACTACCCGGGCGTGCTGTCCACTGGAACGGCGAATCAGCCCGACCAGAATCCCATCGACAAGGAATTGCTGCGGCGTTGGATTCGCGAAGAACAATTGATCAGATAGGAGCAACTGGATGATGAAGACGGTTGCAATTGTGCAAGCACGGATGGGTTCCACGCGACTTCCAGGCAAGGTGTTGAAAAAACTCGGAAATCGTACTGTCCTTGGCCATGTGATCGAACGTCTAAAAGCGGTTGGAAGCATCAATGAAATCTGGGTGGCTACGACGACGTTGGAGCAGGATGACGTGATCGTCCAAGAAGCGAAGCGGTATCGGGTTCGGGTTTACCGGGGAAGCGAGCGGGATGTACTTGACCGTTATTACCGGACAGCGGTTGAGGCGGGTGCCAGTACCGTCGTGCGTATCACATCGGATTGTCCGTTCATTGATCCGGATATCACGGATCGTTTGATCCGCTTCTTTTACGAGTCGGACTGTGATTACGCGAGCAATACATTAGATCGTACGTTTCCTCGCGGACTGGACGCAGAGGTGTTCCGGTTCGACACGCTCAAGGCGGCATGGCATGAAGCAAACCTGCCGATGGAACGGGAACATGTGACTCCCTATATTTACAGGCATCCCGAACGGTTCCGCCTGGCCTCCTATGTTGGAGAGGAGAATCTGTCCCATTACCGCTGGACGCTGGATACAGAAGAAGATTGGCTCTTGATTTGGACGATTTATCAAAAACTGGATAAATTGGGCGCCCGCATGACCTTTCGGGAAATCCAAAATCTTATGGAGCAGGACCCTTCCCTGCATCAAATCAATCAACATGTGGCACAGAAGAAACTGGGTGAGTAGTATTGAAGGGGAGGCAAGTATAACATTTTTACTCAACTTTCGCAGAGAGAAAATGGCGCTAATTCCTTGGGATGATGGGGTTTTAGCTCGTTTGGTTCCAGGCTTGACGAAATGAAAAACACCTCTCTGTTTGGTATAATTGGAATTGCCAAGATCC
>Ga0207866_1000113_pt1 | contig 131440 bp, 116 predicted proteins | sample HigsolmetaAR203D_FD_184835 | JGI IMG/M metagenome (GOLD analysis project Ga0207866, IMG submission 184835) | Ionic liquid and high solid enriched microbial communities from the Joint BioEnergy Institute, USA - AR20-3-D (SPAdes) (version 2) ...
GCCTTTTTTTGGGGGGATTGGCCAAATGTAGTGCATAAATGCATCACATGAGGATTTTTTTGGGGGAACTGGCCAAATGTAGTGCAGAAATGCATCACATGAGGCCTTTTTTTGGGGGAACTGGCCAAATGTAATGCAGAAATGCATCACATGAGGCCATTTTTTGGGGGGATTGGCCAAATGTAGTGCATTTATGCAGTACGTACCCGACGACCGTGCCGGGAACAGGCACCCGCTGGAAAATGATGTTTCTTTTTTGGGCAAGCTGGATGCAAGGATGCTCATTCAGAGGAAGGGGTTGCGAATGGTGGAAGGTTACGGAAAAGAGTACCGGGTCGAGAAGGACACCATGGGCGAGGTCCGGGTGCCCGCCGACAGGCTGTGGGGGGCGCAAACCCAGCGCAGTCTGGAAAACTTCCGCGTGGGGACGGAGAAGATGCCGATGGAGATCATCCGCGCGCTGGCTCTCATCAAGAAATGCGCGGCCATCGTACACGCCCGGATCGGGATGCTTCCGGAAAACAAGGCGAGGGCGATCGCGCAGGCGGCGGATGAAATTCTGGAGGGAAGTCTCGACGGGCATTTTCCGTTGGTCGTCTGGCAGACGGGCAGCGGGACGCAGACGAACATGAACGTCAACGAGGTCATCGCCCGCCGGGCGAACGAATGGCTGGAACAAATGGAAGGCCAGGCGCCGGATCAGGCGGGGAAAGCAAAGGTCCACCCGAATGACGACGTCAACAAGGGGCAGAGCTCCAACGATGTGTTTCCCGCCGCGATGCATATCGCCGGGGTGCTGGCCATCGAGGGCCGGGTGCTTCTCTCCCTGCGCAGGCTGAAGGCGACGCTTCTGGATATGGAGCAGAAGTATGACAGGCTGATCAAGGCAGGCCGCACCCATCTCCAGGACGCCACGCCCATCACCTTTGGCCAGGAGATCAGCGCCTGGCGGCGCATGCTGGAAAAAACGGAGGGGATGCTCGTTGCGGGCGCGGACGCCATGCGGGAGCTGGCCATCGGGGGCACGGCGGTCGGAACCGGACTGAACGCCCATCCCCGCTTCGGGGAGTGGATGGCCGAAGAGATCAGCCGCCTGACCGGAACGGCATTCCGTTCCGCCGCCAACAAATTCCACGCTCTGACGAGCCATGACGAGATCGTTTTTGCCCACGGCGCGCTCAAGGCGCTGGCCGCGGACCTGATGAAGATGGCCAACGACATCCGCTGGATGGCGAGCGGGCCGCGCGCCGGCCTCGGAGAGCTGCGCATTCCGGAAAACGAGCCGGGCAGTTCGATCATGCCGGGCAAGGTGAATCCGACGCAGTGCGAGATGATGACGATGGTCGCCTGCCAGGTGATGGGCAACGACGGGACCATCGGCTTCGCCGCCAGCCAGGGAAATTTCCAGCTGAACGTGTTCAAGCCGGTCATCGCTCACAATTTTTTGCAATCGGCGAGGCTGCTGGGAGACGCGATGGCGTCGTTTCACGACCGGTGCGTCGCCGGCATGGAGCCGGTCCGGTCCGTCATGGAAGCCAATGTGGAAAAATCCCTGATGCTCGTGACGGCGCTCAATCCGCATATCGGTTACGAAAACGCGGCGAAAATCGCCAAGCTGGCCCATCGGGAGCAGCTGACCTTGCGGGAAGCCGCCGTCAGATCGGGACTGTTGAGCGAGGAGCAGTTTGACCGGATCGTCCGCCCGGAACAAATGGTCGGCCTGGACGAAGATGCTTGAGCGGGAGCGTGGCCGCGAAACAATGTTTCGTCGCAGATCGGTATTTGGTTGCGGGAGAGCCCATGGTGACGAAAGCGGGAATAGGGTGCTAGAATGAAAACCAGGATTTCCTGGAGCCGAACTTTTCCTTGCGGCTTGGAAGGGGGGATGGGGCAGGTTCGGCCGATGGAGCTGTACCTTTCGATGAAGCATTGGCAATTGTGGACGCAGTCTTGGCAGCGGTTGTTGGAACATTCGTTGGGGCATTCGCTAAAGCTTTTGCTGAAGCATACCTGGAAGCATGCATGGTACCTTTCGCTGAAGCATATTTTGAAGCAATCGTTGAGGTATTTGGCGATGCGATCGTTGAAGCATTCGGTGAAGCGATCGGTGGAGCGATCGTTGAAGCATATAAGGAAGCGGTCGAAGGAACATACGTTGAAGCTGTCGTTGGGGCAGTTGCTGAAGCAGTCGTTGAAGCAGTCGTTGAAGCGGTCGCGGCAGCGATGGAAACCGATGGCCTGGCGTTGGCAGAACCGGGACTTTCGCTGCGTGGGGCAACCTGCGCCCATCCGGTTTCCAGCTCATTCAGCCGTTTGTACATCAGCTCCATCTGATCCTGGAGTTCGCGGACGCGTGCGGCCAACTGCTCAATGGTCAGCGGTTCCTCATCATCCGCCGTGCTGATTTCCGGATCTTCCAGAAGAGCGGCCAGCTCCTCCTTGGTCAACAGATCCTTGTACAAAATGAAAAACCCCTTTGCAAACCGAGTGTACTATCAGTTTCCCTTTTATTTACAGAAAAGTCAATATCATATTTCGATACAATATTCACAGATTTTTACTATAAAGGTCATAAATTGTTATGGACAGCTGATATAATTAGGGAATAAACCACCGCCAATCCGGCGGAAAGGAAGGTATCGGGATGCAACAGGAGGACTTGTCAGTGATGAGAACGTTTGCAGAACGTCAGAAAGGGGATGACATTTTCCGTTTTCTGACGGAGAATTCCAGCGACATCATCGTTCTGCATGCCTCTGACACCACGATGTTGTATATTTCCCCGATCGTCGAAAAAATTCTTGGCTATCAACCGGACGAATGCGTGGACATGAAGCCGGCCGCTTTTATCCATCAGGACGATCTGGCTGATTTGAGCGATCGTTTCCGGTCGGTTTTTCGGGAAAAACATTCGTCGGACATCATGACGGTGGTATACCGGGCCCGCAACAAGCTGGGCAATTACCACTGGCTGGAAACGACGTTCCGCAGCGTTTTTCTTCCGGATGGCACGCTGGAAGGGTTTATCTCGGTGACCCGGGACATCACGGACCGCAAGGAGCGGGAGCAGCATCTCATCCTACTGAACCAGCAGCTCCAGCAATGGTCCTTCATCGACGGGCTGACCGGCATCGGCAACCGGCGGTACTTCGATGACACGCTCAGCAAGGAATGGTCGCGCGGCCTCCGCCATCATTATCCTTTGACGCTGGTCCTGTTTGATGTGGATTATTTCAAAAAATACAACGACAACTGCGGCCATCAGAAAGGCGATGAATGCCTGAAGGCCATCGCCGCCGCCACAGCGGAGACGTTTCCGCGAAAAACGGATTTTGTCGGAAGGTACGGCGGTGAAGAATTTGTGGTGATCCTGCCCAACACGCCGGAAGAAATGTCCGTCAAGCTGTGCGAAAAACTGCGCAGCAACATCGAATCCTTGCGCATTCCCCATCCCGCTTCCGATATTTCCGATGTGGTGACCGTCAGCATTGGCGCGGCGCACCTCCTGCCCACCCTGGAAGGGGATCCGTCCCAGCTGGTCGCTTTCGCCGACAAGGCGCTGTATGAAGCGAAAAGAGCCGGCCGGAACCGCGTCGTCATGCACGGAATGACCTGAAGCGCACGGGACTGGCGCACTGGACATGCGCACGCAAAAAGGGACCGCCCTTTGGTCCGGATCGGACGGGCGGTCCCTTTTTAATTAAGTACTGTATATATAGCCGCAGATACTGGTGTTATCTGAGAATCAGCATTTGATCGTACGGATGCAGCACTTCGTAGCACGCAAAGAAGCTGTCGTTTTTCACGGGTTTGTTTTGGGGCTTTCTTTTCATTGCGATCCCTTCTTTCCCTTACTTGTTGACTTCATTATGGCACCCTCCGGCGGAAAAGACAAAGTTGAAAAACCGCGATGTAAGCGTGCATCATCCCGTGTGAAAACGGTTTTCATCTCGTTTTTCCTCTTCCTTTCATTGGTTTTCAGAAATTTTCATGACATTTTCAAGGTTTTTTCAAAAGTTTTTTCATAAGTCGGTTTCGCAATAGGCCCCCCATAATGCCCGTAGCCCCGAAACAGCTTCCCCGTTTTGGAAATCTGCCACGGTTTGGTACACTTTGGTCAGAGCGCATTTGTTACTTTTCGGGAGCGTCATGTGCGCGACTTTTCTGTTGCGGTTGTGCAAGCGAGAGCCACAGATATTGAAAATGAGGGGTGAAAACTGCCGATGATCGTTGCCACCAACACGATCCGGATCAGGCCCGGTTGCCTGGATCAGGTTGCGGAACGGTTCAAAAATCCGAAGGGGGTGCACCGCTCGCCCGGATTTGTCCGCATGGAACTGTGGGCGATGCGGGGGGAAGAATACGATGAGCTGAAGGTGTGCACCGCCTGGGAAAGCCGGGAGGCGTTTGAAGCATGGGTGAACAGCGATGCGTTCAGACAGGCGCATGCGCGTCCCGCCCGGCCGGACGGTGTCGGGGGCGGACAGCCCGACGAGCCCGGCGGCGTCATGCTCGGCTCGAAGTTGACCATCCATGAGGTGGTCTTTGCGTACCCGGAACAACACGGATAATTCCCGCGAATTGCTTGACGGCTCCGGGAGTTGGAGTACCACGAAGCGCTGAAAAACTAACCGCGCACGAGTCTATTTGGGCAATTCAATGCCGGCCCCCTATGGCGTCCGCTCTAGAGTCGGAACCATACGGGAGCCGGTTTTTTCACTCTGCGTCGAAACATGCGGCTAACCTGTTGTCCGTTCCGTATAGGATGGAGTTATATAATATTACTAATATTTTAAAAATTTATGAAATTTGGATATAATACAATAAAAATGTTTACATTAGTTCTGGTCCACCTTACAAATTTGAATTGGCCATTGCACATGATCATCCACTATGGGAAGATTTTATTTAAGGAAGTTTATGAGATTGTTCCTGATTCTTTATTTGAGATTGTTAAAGTAAAATATTCACATAAAGATTTGGAAAAATTAGTAGTGGAAATCAGTAATTTTCTGCAATCATGAAATGATTCCAAGTCCACACCTAAACCCGTAGATCCTTCAAATTAAATTTTTAGCAACAAAAACCTAAGTTCAATCTGAAGCGCGATTTTCAGAACAATGAACTTAGGTTTTTTCTCTATCATGAAAATCTCTCTTCGAAAGAAGGGCTGATGATGAGAAACCTGTTCCAAATGTCGAACATGAATCGCCAGAAGTGACAAAAGAGCTTTCCAGATGGGGGGAGCTGCCCTCCGTATATGGTTCCAACGAACGGGTGCAGGTTCCCTCATACGAATTTGATCTGGACATTCTGATCCCGCAATTGCCCGCCTTGACAGGGCTGTCTGAACGAACCGACGTAATTTTCCGCCCGATAAGGAGCAATGATTATTTGTATGAAAGACCGGGAGAGATATTGGAGTTCAAAGTAACGGTCAATCCCCATGGGATCCGCTACAGATTGGCGGAAGTCAACCAGCAGTTGGAAGAGCTGCAAACCATTGCGGATGAGACAACATTGGACAAAAGCATTTCAGTCCAACTTCCCGACAAGGAAAACGCGCTCTACATTCTGACTCTGAACCGTTTACCTGGCGGCACAATTTGAAGTGGTAGCTGATGAGAAATCTGATTGAGCTAAGTGAAATGTCGTGAAACCCTGCGAATGAGTGAGCATTCGTGAGAAAACCCCGGCCAATCATGCCCTGCGCCGAACGACGCCGCGCGGGGCTCGTTTTTTGCCAGCGGTCCCCGTTTTTTTATAATTCTGTTCCATTTTGGGCATGTTTTAACTGTCTGTGTTTTTTCAGGATCCAATCCATTCAGCTGCTACAGGGGGACTATATGGTTCTGATGTCGGAACAGATCAGACAGGAAGCGCACACTCTCGCAATGAATCATGATCCGATCATCCTGAGGCGAGCCTCGAAAAGCCTGTGGAAAGCGGCGGAATCGGATTTGCGGCTGCTCAGATCCTTTGCGGCCGAGCTGCGCGAGCACCGGACGGGGTGCTATCAGCCCGCCGAGGAATGGCTGCTTGACAATGCCGAATTTATCGAGGAACAGTTCGCGGTCATTCGGCAGGAGCTGTCCGAAGCGATGCTGAGCGCTTTGCCGCACCTGCGGAAGTCGGGGGAGGCGAGGATTTTTTCCATTTGCAAGGCATATCTGGATCATACGGAAGGACAGTGGGAGGAGGAGGCGCTGGCCCGGTTCCTGGAGGCGTACCAGGAGGTGTCGGTGCTGACCATGGCGGAACTGTGGTGCGTTCCGCTGCTCATGCGCCTGGCCATGCTGCGCCGGCTGGCGGAGAAGATGGAGGAGATCCGCGAGGGCAGGAATCTGTGCATCATGGTGGAGCGGATCATGGATGCGATCCCTCCGGGCGAGATGGCGCCGGAAACGTTGGGGAAGGCGCTCAACGCCCACGGATACGGCATGCCGCTGTCTGGCACCCTGGTGGCGCATCTGATCAAGCATTTGCGGGAACGGGAGGAAAGCTCGGCGGCGGCGCGGGAATGGCTTGTCTGCATGCTGGAAAACGGACCGGAGAGCCATGAGCAGATTTTGCGGGTGGAGCTGCAGATGCAGGCGGCCAACCAGGTGTTCGTCGGCAATCTGGTGAGCGGCCTGCGCCGGCTGTCGCGCGTCGGCTGGCAGGAGACGTTTGAACGGATCAGCCTCGTGGAGCGCACGCTTCGGAAGGAAAAAAGCGGCGACTACGTCCGCCTGGACTTCGCCAGCCGCGAATCGATCCGCCGCCGGGTGGAACATTGGGCGAAGCGGATGCGCGTGCCGGAAAACCTGATCGCCGAACAGGCGGTGGAGCTGGCCGATCGCCGTTTTTTGGAGTACGCCGAAGAAACGCCGGAGCGGCCGGATGGCGAAGGGAGCCGGATCCCGCCCCGCGACGCCTTTGTGGCCTATTATTTGCTGGATCCCGAGGGCGTGCGCCAGCTCCGGGCGAGCCTGAAGAAGTGCAGCAGGCCGCGGGCGATCCCGGGAAATCAGTTTTCCCGGCGCGCTGCCGGGACTTATTTTTTTGCCCTCTTTGCCGGATTTTCGCTGATGCTGGCGCTGTTTGCCCTCTGGACGGGAGCGGCGGGATTCACCCGGCGGGATTGGCTGCTGACGCTGGCGGCGGCCGCTTTTCCCGCCCTGGAGTGGGCGGTTTTTTTCACACACTGGCTCATTTCCTTCCGCAGCCGGCCGATTCCGCTCTTGCGCTATGATTTTGCTTCCGGCGTTCCGGCGGAAGCGGCGACGGTGGTGGCCGTTCCGGTCATCTGGTCCAGCCCGGAGGAAGTCGAGGAAATGGCGGAAAAGCTGGAGCTGCACCACCTGTCCACCCGCAGCGACCATGTCTACTATGCCCTTCTGGGCGATTTTCGGGATTCCGCGCGGGAATCGATGCCGGAGGACGCGGCGGTGGTCGAGCGGGCCCGCTCCTGCATCCGGCGGTTGAACCGCACATACGGCAAGCCGGTGTTCTTTTTGTTTCAGCGGAAAAGAACCTGGAATGAATCGGAACAGGCGTGGATGGGGTGGGAGCGGAAGCGCGGCAAGCTGGTGGAATTTGTGGAATGGCTCAAAGGCGGCGGGGAAACCGGCTTTCAATGGATCGAGGGGGACGCGGGCGCGCTGGAACAGCTGAGACAAAGCGTTCGCTACATCATCACGCTGGACGCGGACACGCAGCTGACGCCGGGCAGCGCGCAGCGCATGATCGGCACAATGCACCTGCCCTACAACCGGCCGCGGTTCAACCGCGCCGGAACCCGCGTGGTCGAAGGATACGGGGTGCTGCAGCCGCGCATCGGCATCAGCCACGAGGCGTCCCACAGGACGCGCTGGGCATGGCTGTGGTCGTTCGATCCGGGGGTGGATCCCTACGCGTTTGCGATGTCGGATCCGTACCAGGACGGGATGGGCCAGGGCATTTTTACCGGCAAGGGGATTTTCGATGTGGACGCCTTTGCGCGGGCTCTCTGCCGGCGCATTCCATGCAATCGGGTGCTCAGCCATGACCTCCTGGAGGGCGGTTTTTTAAGGGCCGGGCTGCTGTCGGACATCGAGCTGATCGACGACCATCCGGCGCGGCTGGCCTCCTTCCAGCAGCGGCTGCACCGCTGGATCCGGGGCGACTGGCAGCTGCTCATGTGGCTAATGCCGCGGGTGCGGAACCGGCAGGGAAAGCCGGAGCGGGTGGACCTGTCGCCGCTCACCCGCTGGCAGATGGTGGACAACATGCGGCGGAGCCTGCTCCCTCCGGCGCTTCTGGCGCTGGCGATGCTGTCGTTCACGGTGCTGCCGGGTTCCGCCGGACGCTGGATCGCGCTCTTTGCGGCCACCTGGTTTTTGCCCGCTGCGCGGGAACTGGCGGCCTTTGTCCGCAGGCGGACTTCGCTTCGCCACGTGGGCGGGGTGCTGGCGCAAACCGCCGTCGGCCTGGCGCTGCTTCCGTATCAGTGCGCGCTGCACCTGGACGCCATTTTCCGCACCCTGTACCGGCTGCTCATTACCAAAAAACATTTGCTCGAATGGATCAGTTCGGCCGACGCGGAGCGCAGCAGCATGAAGCAAAATGCTCCGCTCATCCGCTTTCAGGCGGGGGGGCTCCTGCTCATCGCGCTGTTTTTGGCCTGCGTCCTGACGGGAAGCGCCGCTAACGCCCCCGGTTGGCGCGCCGCCGCCGCGGCCGTTTCCGCCCTGTGGGCGGGGGCTCCGCTTCTTGCGCGCTGGCTGGAGCGGCCTCCGGGACGTTCGCCCGCCGCTTTCAACGAAGAGGAAACGGCGGATTTGCGCAAATTGGCCTCGGACATCTGGTCCTTTTACGAGGATTATGTCACCGGGCGCGACAACTGGCTGCCGCCGGACAACGTGCAGATGGATCCGCCCAACGGGATCGCGCACCGGACGTCGCCGACCAATATCGGCCTGTACCTGGCCTGCTGCCTGGCCGCCCGGGACTTCGGCTTTCTGTCCGCCGCCGGGATGATCGAACGTTTGGAGCGGACGGTGGCCACCATTGAAAAAATGGAAAAGTGGAGGGGCCATCTGCTCAACTGGTACGATACGGAAACCCTCGCTCCGCTTCACCCGCGCTATGTCTCCACCGTCGACTCGGGCAATCTGGTCTGCTCTCTCATCACCGTGAAAGAGGGGCTCCGGGAGTGGCTGGAAGGCGGCCATCCGCTGGCGGAAGACGAGGGTGACGGAAGATGGGCGCTGGACCGCCGCCGGGAGGTTGCCTTCGCGGAAGAAATTTCGCCGGAGCTGCCGGAAAAGACAGCCGCGGAGAGGGCAGACGCGGTACCGTTTGCGACGGAGCATCCCGGTTCGCGCCGCGGCCAGGATCGTTCCGGCTACGGCGGCGATGGGGGCATGGCCGCCCTGAGGGAACGGGGCAGGCGGCTTGTGGAAACCATCGAGCGGCTCATCGGAGAGACCGATTTTCGCCCGCTGTTCGATCCGAAGACGAAGATGTTTTCCCTCGGCTACCATCCCGACACCGACAAGCGGGACGAGGTGCTGTACGATTTGCTGGCGTCGGAGGCGAGGCAGGCCAGCTTTGCGGCCATCGCCCTCGGGCAGGTGCCGGTCTCCCACTGGCATGCCCTCGGCCGCACGATGACGATGGCGGGCCGACAGCCCGCTCTCCTGTCCTGGTCCGGCACGATGTTCGAATACCTGATGCCCTGGCTGTTTATGAAAACCTATTCCGGGACGATCTGGGACCGCACTTATGAGGCGGTTGTCCAATGGCAGCAAACGTATGCGGACAGCCGCGGGGTGCCCTTTGGCATCTCGGAATCCGGATATTACGCGTTCGACTACCAGATGAATTACCAGTACCGCGCCTTCGGCGTTCCCGGACTCGGTTTTCAGCGGGGGCTGGAGCTCGATCTGGTCGTTTCTCCGTACGCCGCCATCCTGGCAATGGGGTATGCCCGCTCCGCCAGCCTGCGCTCGCTGAAGCGGATGGAGGAACTGGGCGCGCGGGGGAAATACGGCTATTACGAGGCCATCGACTTCACTCCGGAACGGATGCCTCGCGGCAAGGAGCACATGGTCATCCGCAGCTTCATGGCCCACCATCAGGGCATGAGCCTGCTCGCGCTGGCCAATCTGCTGCTGCCGAGGGCGATGTACGACCGCTTCCACCGCGACAAGCGGGTGCGCTCGATGGAGCTGCTCTTGCAGGAGCGCCTGCCCAGGCGCCCGCGGGTCATCGAGCATCCGGCGGTGCGCGCCGCCCACAAGCCCGTCCGGGAGACGGCGCAGGAGGAGGTCATGCGCGAGTTCACCCGGGCGGATACGCCGCTGCCGGCCGTATGCGTGCTGTCCAACGGCGCCTTTTCCACGGTGGTGAGCAACAGCGGGAGCGGGTTTATGCGTTTCCGCGGCAGCAATGTGTCACGGTGGAGGGAGGATCCGGTCGCGGAACCGTGGGGGAACTTCCTGTACATTCGCGATGTCGGTTCGGATGCCGTCTGGTCGCCGTTTTACCTGCCGTGCCGGACAAGCGGCGACGAGCATCATGTGCAATTTTTTCTGGACAAGGCCGTATTTGCGCGCAGGGACGGCGATGTTCACACCCGGCTGGAGATCTGCGTGACCCCGGAATGGAACGCGGACGTGCGGCGTCTGACCCTGACCAATCTCGGCAGGGAAAGCCGGATGCTGGAGGTGACCAGCTTTGTCGAGCTGGCCCTGTCCCGCCCCGTGGCCGACGAGGCGCATCCGGCCTTCAACAAGCTGTTTGTGCGCACCGGCTTTCACGAGGAGTCCGGCTGCCTGGTCGCCGGGAGGAGGCCAAGGGAGGCGGACGGGGAACCGCTGTGGGCCGCCCATGGGCTGTTCGTCGAGGGAGGCGGGGCGGGGCCTCTGGAATATGAAACCGACCGCGCCGCCTTCATCGGGCGGGGCGGCACCCTGGCGGATCCGGCGGGCCTGCGCGCCCGGCTCCGGCTGTCGCTTGGCTCCGTCGCCGATCCCGCCTTTGTCATGCGGCGCCAGATCATCCTTGGACCCGGAGAAGAGCGGCAGCTGTACGTGATCACCGCGGCCGGCAGGACGAGGGAGGAGGCTGTGGAGACGGCTTCCCGCCTGAACACGGCCCAGGCGGTGGAGCGGGCGTTTCAGCTGGCCTGGAACTGGGGGCGCATTGAGCTCGCGGAACTGCGCCTGAGCTCGCGGGAAGCGATGGTTTTCCAGACGCTGGCGGGCCAGATCCTGTACGCTCCCCCCTTCAGCGAGGAACGAAAACAGGCCGTGGCCGGAAACGTGAAGGGCCAGTCCGGCCTTTGGCCGTTCGGCATTTCCGGGGACCTCCCGATCGTCCTTGCGGCCATCGGCCACCGCAGCCACCTGCCCTTTGTGCTGCACTTGCTGGCAGGGCACGAATATCTGCGGCGGAGAGGGATCGACTTTGACCTGGTCATCCTGAACGAATCCGAAGGAGGCTACCAGCAGGATGTGCAGGGCGCCGTCCAGCGCGCGGTGGAACACGGGGGCTTCTCCCGCGGCAAGGAGGGGGGCGTCGTCCGCATCATTCCCGCAAACCGCCTGGGCGAAGAGGACATCCGGCTGTTTCAGGCGGCGGCCCGCGTTTCTTTCCGGGCGGACGGTCCGAGCATCAAGGCGCAGATCCGCCCGCCCAAACCCCGGGCCGCGCTGCCCGAGACGCTGGTGCCCTCCGTTCCGGCCGGACGGTTCGCGCAGGAAGCGTCCCGGCTGCGCATCGATACGGAGGACTGGCTGTTTTTCAACCAGTGGGGCGGGTTTTCCCCCGACGGAAGAGAGTACCGCATCGTGCTGAAAAACGGCCACCATCTGCCGGCTCCGTGGATCAACGTCATCGCCAACCCGCAGTTCGGGTTCCTGTTCTCCGAGCTCGGCACCGGATACACCTGGTGGCTCAACAGCCGGGAGTGCAAGCTGACGCCGTGGTCCAACGATCCGGTGCTCGACCCGCCGGGGGAGGCGGCTTTCGCAAGGGACGAGGAGAGCGGGGAGTGGTGGACGCTGGCGCCGGGCAGAGGCATTCAGCCCCAGCCCTACGTGGTGGCGCACGGAAGGGGCTACAGCCGCGTCCTGCACGAACGCCACGGGATCCGGCAGGAGACCGTCCTGTTCGTGCCGCTCGAGGATCCGGTGAAAATCGTGCAGGTGAAGCTGCGCAACCTGACACCTGAGCGCCGCCGGCTGTCGCTGACGTATTACGCGGAATGGGTCATCGGCGTGAGCCGCGAGGCCGCCGCTCCCCATATCGTCGCCGAGTGGATGGAAGGCGAACGGATGCTGGTGGCGCGCAACACGTACCAGGACTTTTTCCGCGACGCCCACGCCTTTCTGGCCATGGATGAACAGGCCCTGGACGATCCGCGTCAAATGCTGAGCTGGACGACGGACCGCGGCGAATTCATCGGCCGCGGCCGCTCGCTGGACGATCCCGCCGCCATGTACCGCACCCGGCTGTCCGGCAGCACAGGTCCCGGGTACAGCCCCTGCGGAGCGGTGCGGCTTGTCATCGAGCTCATGCCGGGGGAGGAAAAAACGGTCTGCGTGCTGCTTGGCTGCGAGCGGTCGGCGGAGGCGGCGCGGGAGCTTGTGCGGAAATACAGGGATGCCGGTGAGCGCGAGCGGGCGCTAAGGGAGGTCGAAGCCTATTGGGAAGAGACCCTCGGCCAGATGGTCGTGTCCACGCCCTGCCGGGAAATGGATGTGCTGCTCAACGGATGGCTGTTGTACCAGACGCTTGCCTGCCGGATGTGGGCGAGGACGGCGTTTTACCAGGCCGGAGGCGCCTACGGCTACCGCGATCAGCTGCAGGATTCGCTGGCGCTCATGCACGTCCGCCCGGAGCTGACCCGGAAGCAGATCCTGCTGCACGCCGCCCATCAGTATGCGGAAGGGGATGTGCAGCACTGGTGGCATGAGGAGACGGCCCGCGGCATCCGCACGAAGTTCAGCGACGACCTGCTGTGGCTGCCCTATGTCGTGTCCCGCTACGTGGAGCACACCGGGGATGAAACGGTTCTGGACGAAATCATCCCGTTTCTTGCCAGCGAGCCGCTGGGCGAAGAGGAACACGAGCGCTATGAGGAAACGGTGCCGGCGGAAGTTTCCGCCTCCGTCTATGAGCACTGCCTGCGGGCGATCGATCTGGCGCTCGGCCGGTTCGGCGAGCACGGGCTGCCGAAAATCGGCACCGGAGACTGGAACGACGGCATGAGCCTGGTCGGGGCGAAGGGCCGGGGGGAAAGCGTGTGGCTGGGCTGGTTTCTGTGCGATGTGCTGGCGCGGTTCGCGGCCATCTGCGACCGGCGCGAGCCGGATCGCGCCGCCGAATACCGCGGCGTCCGCGAACAGCTGGAGCGGTCGCTCGATGAGCACGCCTGGGACGGCCAATGGTACCGCCGCGCCTTCACCGATTCCGGCACGTGGCTTGGCTCCGTGAAGAGCGGCGAGTGCCGCATCGACGCCATCGCCCAGTCCTGGTCGGCCATTTCCGGGGCGGCGCCTTTCGCCCGCGCGCTGCAGGCGATGCATTCCTTCGACCGGGAGCTGGTGGAACGGGACATCGCCGTGGCGAGGCTCTTGTTCCCGGCGTTTGACGAAACGGAACCGAGCCCCGGCTATATCCAGGGATATCCGCCGGGCATTCGCGAAAACGGGGCGCAGTATACCCACGGCGCCATCTGGAGCATCATCGCCTGGGCCGTCCTCGGCCGGGGAGACAAGGCCTTTGAATTGTTCCAGCTCATCAACCCGCTTTCGCATACCCGCACCGACAGCGAGGTGCGCATGTACAAAGGCGAGCCGTATGTGATAGCCGCCGACGTGTACACAGCGGAGCCCCATGTTGGCCGCGCCGGCTGGACGTGGTATACAGGGGCGGCCGGCTGGATGTACCAGGCGGGGGTCGAATGGATCCTCGGACTGCGCCGGTTTGGCAGCCGGCTCAGCATCCGGCCGTGCATTCCCCCCGATTGGCCGCGGTTTTCCGTCCGGTACCGGTACGGAAGCTCGAATTATCTCATCGAGGTGCGCAATCCCGGCGGGAAAATGTGCGGACCGGGGCGGCTCGTTGTCGACGGACGCGAAGTGGACGCGGCCGGTCAGAATCCGGACCATGCGCCCTATGTGGAGCTGACGGACGATGGGCAGGAACATGTTGTGGAATGGACGTTATTGCCGTAGCACCTTGCCAAAAGTGCCTTGCCAAAGAGCCATTTTTCACAGATTTGTGCTTTCTTGCGTGAAGGGATGGAGGGATGGACGTCGAATAGCAATTGTGATTGGCTTTGGCTTTGGCCGGGCATCAAGCGCCCGAGCGGCGCAACAGGAGAAAGGAGCCTGCGCGAAGTGAAGTTTGTTGAGGTGGGGGAACTGGCCCGGCAATTCCGTCTGGAGGTCGTGGCCGGCGGGGATGGTTTGAACCGGCGCGTGTATAAATCGAGATCGCATCGTCCCGGGCTGGAGTTTGCCGGTTTTTTCGATTTTTTCCAAAAGGACCGCGTGCAGGTGATCGGTCTGAAAGAGATGCATTATTTGCGCTCTCTCGGCGAAGAGGAGCAGGCGCAGAAGATCCGGGACGTCGTCTCCCATCACTCCCCCTGCTTCGTCGTCACGACCGGCCAGGATATCGTGAGCCATCTGGAGCAATGCTGCCAGACGGAGGGCATTCCTTTGCTGAGGACAAAGGATCCGACCGCGGAGTTCATCGACAAGCTGGACGCGTATCTTGCCCGCAGCCTTGCGCCGGAAATCGCGATCCACGGCGTATGCCTGAACGTTTCGGGCATCGGCATCCTGCTCAGAGGCAAGTCGGGCATTGGCAAGAGTGAGGTGGCGCATACGCTCATCCGCAGAGGGCACCGGCTGGTGGCCGATGATATCGTGGTATTGAAAAAACTGAGTCCGCGGACTTTGATCGGAACCCACAACAGGACGTCCCGCGAATTTCTCGCGCTGCGCAGCATCGGCCTGATCAATGTGGTCCGCCTGTACGGACGCAAGGCGTTTCAGGATGAAACGCGCATCGCTCTTGATATCGAGCTGACCCGCTGGCAGGAGCATGCGCTGAACAACGAGCTGGAGATGGAACCGAAGCATTCCAACTACATGGATGTGCTCATTCCGCAAATTGAAATCCAGCTGCAGCCGGGGCGGGACGTGGCCGGATTGATCGAGGCGGCGGCCAACAGCTGGTATTTGCGCCAACAGGGCTACAGCGCCGCCGAGGAGTTCATGAAGCGGGTGGAGGAAGATCTGGAAGCCAACCGGTGAGTGATCCGAAGGGGCCTTGTTCGGCTCCTTCTTTTTTTGTTGAAATGGAAGAGGGCTCCATTATATGATTGACGAAACGAGCATGCTTGGATAGAATCTATATTATTCGCACAAATATACTTGGAATTATATTTGAAATGATCATTCTGGATCCATTGGGGAGAGGGAACGATTGCTCTTTCTTGCGATCGGCATTGCGTTGTTTTTTGCCATGAACATCGGGGCCAGCGGCGCGGCGGCGACCATGGGGGCGGCTTACGGCAGCGGCGCGGTGAAAAACATCCGGACTGCCCTGCTGATTGTCGCGGCGGGCGTGTTTCTGGGGGCTTACCTCGGAGGCGGAGAGGTGGTCAAAACGCTCGGATCCGGCATCATTCCGACGGATCTGCTCGATGTGAACATCGTCATCATCATCCTTTTGTCCGCCACCCTGACGCTGTTCGGCGCCAACATCCTGGGCATTCCGCTGTCGACCAGCGAGGTGACGGTCGGTTCGGTGGTGGGGGTCGGCGTCGCGTTTTCGGTCTTGTATGTGCAAAACGTGCTGGTGATCGTGTCCATCTGGCTGATCATTCCGTTCATCGCCTTCACGTTTGCCTGGGGAATCGGCCGGCTCATCCGCCACCTGGAGCGGCGGGATCCGCGCTGGCGGGGAGCAGGAAACGGCCGTTGGCGGAAGACGCTGGTCATCCTGCTCATCGGCGCGGGATTCATGGAGGCTTTCTCGGCGGGGATGAACAATGTGGCCAATGCGATTGGACCTCTGGTGGGCGCCGGAATCATGAGCCCGGCAAGCGGGCTGCTCTGGGGCGGGCTGTTTGTCGCCCTCGGCGCGATCCTGCTCGGCGGCAGGGTGCTGCACACCAACGGCAAGAAAATCACGAACATGTCGCTGCTGCAGGGAATCACCATCTCGGGCACCGGAGGGCTCCTGGTCATCATCGCCTCGATTTTCGGCATCCCGGTGCCGCTTGTGCAGATCACAACGTCGGCAATCATAGGGATCGGAACGGCCGACCACGGGTTCCGTCTCTGGCAAAAGGGCATCACTTCACGCATTCTTCTGGTGTGGCTCGTTTCGCCTCTGTTGTCCCTGGTCGTTTCCTATGCGCTGGTGAAGCTGTTCATCCAAAATGAGCCCTTCACCCTCGTGGGACTCGTCGCCCTCTTCATTGCGACGATGGGCGCAAGAAGTCTGTACGATTCGGTTCGGCGGGAAAAAGGCTGGGTCAACGAAGACGGGGGCGGCATCTGATGCCGATGGCCTGAAGCGGAGGACCCGGACCAACAACTGGATGGAAGGGCAGGGCTGGCCATGTGGATCGTCGGACTTGTCATACTTGTTTCGTTTTATGGCCTGGGCGAAGCGCTCCATCAATATTTGCACATCCCGCTGCCCGGAAACGTGCTGGGCATGATCCTGCTGCTCGCGGCGCTGTTTTCGGGGATCGTCAGGCTGGAATGGGTGGAGCGGGCGGCCGGGTTTTTCAACCGCCATATGCTGCTGTTTTTTGTGCCGGTGATCGTCGGCGTCGTCGGGGTCGTTCCGGCGTTGAAATCCAAATGGGCGCTGCTGGTGGCGGTCCTGTTAGTGAGCACCTGGATCCCCCTGGTCATTTCCGGCTGGGCCGCGGAAGCGCGCCTGCGCGCGGGAAAGCGTGAGGGAAGGTCATGACGGGGATCATGGAAGCTTTGGAACAATGGTTTCGGGTGTGGTTTTTTCCCTATGCGGTCGTCGGCCTGGCGGCGACAATTTTGCTGTATGTTTTCTCCCTGAGGCTGAGCGCGCGGTGGCCGTGGCTGCATCCGGTGTTCATTCCTTCGCTGGGCCTCATTGCGGCCATTGTTGTGTTTCGGATTCCGCGTGAGGCCTATGAGGCCGGAGGGAAATTGCTGACCGTCTGGCTTGGTCCCTCGACAGTGGCGCTGGCCGTTCCGGTTTACAAGCACGCCCGGATGATCCGCAAACACCTGGCCGCCGTCTGCATGGGAGTGGTCACCGGGACGCTGAGCGCGGCGCTGGTGTCCGCTGCGCTGATGCTCCTCTGGACCCGGGACGCGGACCTGATCTGGTCGGTGGCGGTCAAGAGCGTCACCTCGCCCATTTCCATGGAGCTGAGCCGCGCTCTGGGCGGCATCCCGGAGCTGACCGCTTCCGTCACGGTGCTGACGGGACTGATCGGCAGCTGGACCGGCCGGCGGCTGCTTTCCCTGTTCCGGGTACGCAATGAAGAGGCTGTCGGCGTCGCCATCGGCACGACAGCGCACGGAATCGGCACCGGCAGGCTGATGCGCGATTCCGAGTATGCGGGAAGCTTCAGCACGATCAGCATGGGGCTGGCCGGCATTTTCCTGTCGCTGGTGACGGCGGCCGCGGTCCTGTTGTTTGGCCTGTAACATAGTCGCCGCTGTCCTTGTTGCCGGGCATTAGGGACCGGTTTACGGGCAGCGGCGTTTTGTCATTCCTCTCAAATTTTTCCCGTCAGCTTATTCTCAACAGCGATTCCTCCACGAGCGGGTCATCGCCGTGCTGTCCCCTGAACGATTCGATCATTTGCAAGACGGATTGCGCGCCGGGCTCGGCAAAAGCAATTCGCCTGGATGCTTTGTCCCACATGACCGGCGTGATGAACGCCTTCGGATGATGGACTGCAGGGAGTCGACGATGGCGACGATGAGGTCTTCCTTGGTGCGGAACGACAAATACAGCGATTTTTTGGACATGCTAAAAACCTCCAGAGTGATGGGAAATTTCCGTGGAACCTGACCGCGCTGCATAGAGAAACACACATTTCGATCATCTCGTACAGGAGTGGGAGACCCGTTGAATTCCATCATCCGATTTGTCATTCGAAACAAGCTGGCGGTCTGGCTGCTGACCATCATCGTGGCCATTTCGGGCATATATGCCGGAACGAAGATGAAGCAGGAGCTGCTGCCGGACATCTCGATTCCGTATGTCCTGGTGTTTGCGGTCTACCCGGGGGCGTCCCCCGACCAGGTGATGGAGGAAGTCTCGATTCCGCTGGAGCAGGCGCTGGAGGATTTGAAAGGAGTCAAAACGGTGTACTCCAGCTCCTTTTCCAACATGTCCAGCGTGCAGGTGGAATTCGAATACGGCACCGACATGGAAAACGCGGAGCGGCAAATCCGCAACGCGATTGACGGGCTTGAGCTGCCGGAGGCGGTCATGGAGCCGACGATCACCCGGATGTCCATGAACATTGTGCCCGTTGCCGCCCTGAGCATCAGCAGCGAGGAGCGCGATGTGGCCGCATTGACGGCGCTCGTGGAAGAAGTGGTGGTGCCCGGGCTGAAGAAGCTGGCGGGGGTCGCCAACGTCGATGTTGCCGGGCAGCATATCGAAAAGGTGCTGTTCGAGTTTGACCGCGCGAAAATGGCAGAGCTCGGCGTCACCGAACAGACCGTCCGCCAGGTGATCCAGGCCAATGATCTGACCCTGCCCCTCGGACTGTACCCGTTCGAAGAGGCGGAGCAGGCCATCGTCGTCAGCGGGGAGGCGGACTCCGTCCGGCAGTTGGAAGAGCTGCTCATCCCGGTCACGCCGACGGCGGAGCGGCCGGTTCCCTTTATCCAACTGAAGGAAATTGCCCGGCTGGAGCCGGTGGGAGAGGTGGAATCGATCTCCCGAACCAACGGCGCCACCTCCATCGGCATTCAGATCACCAAGTCGCAGGAGGCCAACACGGTTGAAGTCGTCAACCGGGTCAAGGAACTGGCGGAAGATCTCATGAATCAATACTCCGGATTGACCATTGATGTCACGCTGGATCAGGGCCAGCCGATTGAGGAATCGATCGCGACAATGGTGAGCAAGGCTCTTTTTGGCGCCGGCTTCGCCATTCTCGTCATCCTGCTCTTCCTGCGCGACATGCGATCGACGATCATTTCCGTTCTTTCGATTCCGCTGTCGATCCTGATCGCGCTGCTCGCATTGCGGGGCATGGACATCAGCCTCAACATGATGACTCTCGGCGCGATGACGGTGGCGATCGGCCGGGTCATCGACGATTCCATCGTCGTCGTTGAGAACATTTACCGGCGGTTAAGGCTGAAAAGCGAGCCGCTCCGCGGCCGGGAACTGATCCGCTCGGCAACGATCGAAATGTTCCGGCCGATTCTGTCATCGACGCTGGTGACGGTGGCCGTCTTTGCGCCGCTCGTGTTTGTCGGCGGCATGGTCGGGGAACTGTTTCTCCCGTTCGCGCTGACGATGGCCTTCGCGCTGGGCGCTTCGCTGCTCGTGGCCATCACCGTGGTGCCGTCGCTGTCGCACACCCTGTTCCGCAAGCAGCTGATGCGGCGGGCGCAGGCGAACACGAGGGCGGTCGAAGGCGGAAAGGCATCCGCGGAGCGCGAGGCTTCCGGGAACCGCGAGGCTTTCGCGGAGCGCGGAGTTTCTGCGGATCGCGGAGCTTCTGCGGATCGCGGAGCTTCTGCGGAGCGCGAAACTTCTGCGGAGCCCGGAACTTCCGCGCACCGCGAAACGTCCGGCGCTGCTTCTGCTCCGTTCGATCCGGCGCGGTATGCGCGGCTTGATGCGGTCATTCATGCGGCGCGCGAGGCTGCGGGCGCAGAGGGAGAGGAGGGTTCGTCGGCCGGCGGCAGGTATGGTGCGAAAGCAGCGAAGGAAGTGCTGTCCCGAACGGGCAAATACGGACGCGGCCGCTCGGGCGGCGGGCATGAGGGCCTGGGCGTCCTGGCGCGGGCCTACAAGCGGATGCTGGCCTGGGCTCTGAGGCATAAGGCCGCCACCTTCTCCGGCGCCGTCGTTCTGCTGGCCGCAAGCCTGTTCCTTCTGCCCGCCGTGGGCATCAGTTTCATTGATTACAACGCTTCGGAAAAAATGATGTATTTCACTTACACGCCGGCCAAGGGAGAGGATCCGGAAACGACGAACGCCCAGGTCGCCGTCGCGGAAGAGCTCATGATGGCAAGGGACGACGTGCGGGTGGTGCAGATTTCCATCGGCAGCGGGGGCAATCCGATGGCGGCGATGTTGGGCGGGGGAACCGACGGAGCGCTCATGTTTGTCGCCTTTGATCCGGATACGAGGCATTTTGACCGTGTGACCGAGGAAGTGACGGAGCAAATCACGTCGCTTGAGGCGACCGGCGCATGGAAGGTGCAGGACTTCGCCTCCATGGGCTTCTCGAGCGATGAGATGAGCTATACGGTGTACGGGCATGATCTGGATAGCGTGGAGCAGGCCGTGCGGCAGATCGAGAAAATCATGCGGCAGGCGGAAAACATCACCGACGTAAGCTCAAGCCTGTCCGACGCCTACGTGCAGCAAACGCTTCATGTGGATGCGAACAAGGCGATGCAGGTTGGGCTTACGACGGCGCAGATCGCCATGATGCTGAATCCGAACCGGACGGAGGACGTGCTGACGACGATCCGGAAGGACGGAAGAAACGTCCGGGTTGTCGTGCGGCAGGAAGTGGATACGGCGAAAACTATTGAGCGGCTGCTGGACCGGCAAATTCCGACTCCCGCGGGCGTGACGGTGCGGCTTGGCGATCTGGTGCAGGTGGAGGAAGACCTGGTCGCCTCCCGGCTGGATCGCAGCGCTGGCCGCTATTACGCCAGTGTTTCCGGCAAGATTACTTCCAGGGATGTTTCGGCCGCCTCCCGTGAGGTGGATGAGAAGATCCGGAGCCTGCAGCTTCCCGACGGGGTGGAACTCGGGGAAAGCGGTGTGATTGCGGATATTGAGGAAACATTTACGCAGCTGGGCGTGGCGATGGCGGTGGCGGTGCTGATCGTCTACTTCATCCTCGTCGTCACCTTCGGAGAGGGGCTTGCGCCCTTTGCCATCCTGTTCTCGCTGCCCTTTGTCGCCATCGGCTCGCTTGCCGGTCTGTGGCTGGCGGGCGAGACGCTGTCGGTGACAGCGATGATGGGCCTGCTCATGCTGATCGGGATCGTCGTCACCAACGCCATCGTGCTGGTGGACCGGATCATTCGCAAGGAACGCGAAGGCCTGGACATCCGTGAAGCGATCCTGGAAGCGGGAGCAACCCGGCTTCGCCCGATTCTGATGACGGCGCTGGCGACCGTCGGGGCGCTGCTGCCGCTCGTGATCGGGGCCGAGGGAGGCGCCGGGTTCATTTCGAGGGGGCTCGCCGTCACCGTCATCGGCGGCCTGACCAGTTCCACGCTGCTCACCCTCGTCATCGTGCCGATTGTGTACGAATGGCTGTCGAAGGTGTTCCGCAAGCGCCGGAATGCGCCGGAAATGATCTGATGGGCAGAAAAAACCCGCTGGATGCTGCGTACTCTGCAGCGCCCTGCGGGTTTTTGATGCTGCGGTGATGCGCGGGAAGGGGGATGGTCGGCTTAACGGAACTGAGAGACCTTATTTTGCGGAAATTGGCGCCGGGAAACATGCTAACGGAACTGAGAGACGTTATTCCGGTTGATTTTTCCAAAAAATACCTTTTTCGGGACAAATAAGGTCTCCTGGTTCCGTTACAATCGGCGCTCCCCCTTTTTGGGGGGCAATAAGGTCTCTTATTTCCGTTACGCGCCTTCCGTTACGCGCCGCGCTCCCCGGTGAAGGCGCAAAACCCGCGCCGCGCGCCTCCGAACCTGCGCGCCCAGGCGCCGGCCGTCAAAGCGCCGCTATCCGAGCAGCGCCTGCGCTCCCTTCTCATCCGGCCGGATCGGCGGCCAGGCGCACAGATCGAACGGGTAGTCCGAGCCCGGCACGACCCGGTCCTCGCCAACCATCGCGGTCAGGTAATCGACCGCCGCCTCGTTCCACAGCACGTTGTCGAACCAGAACCGCTTCAGGTACGCCTTCGGCGAATCCTTCAGGTGCTTGTATTGCCCCGACCACATGGCGTAGCCCTTTTCCAGGCGGCCGATCTGGTACGGCAGCAGCCCGCCGCCGTGGGCGAGCAGGATTTTGGCGTTTTCGTATTGATCCATCAGGCCGCTGAGGAGGATGTCCGTCGCGCAGACGGTCGTTTCCCACGGAACGCCGATCAGGTTCGGCATCATGCGCTTTTTCAGCCGGGGATCTTCGCACAGCAGCGGGTGGATGAACACGATCGCCTTCTTCGCATGGGCCGCTTCCCAGAACGGGTGGAACGATTCGTCCGTCAGCATCCGTCCTTCCACGCCCGGCCCGATGATGACGCCTTTGAGGCCGAGGGCCATGGCGTTTTCCAGCTCCCTCGCGGCGTCCTCCGGGCTGTTCAGCGGCACCGTCCCAAGCGCCTCAATGCGCCCCGCCTGTTCCTTCGACCAGTCGGCAAGAGCGCGGTTGTACACCCCGCTCAGTTCCGAAGTGATCGCCTTGTCGAACTCGTACAGGAACAGCTGCGGAATCGGGGACACGACCGACGTCGTCACTCCCGCCTTGGCCTGTTCCTCCAGATACAGGGAGGCGTTCACGAACGCTTCCTTCAGCTCGAAGCCCCATTTGCCGTTGACCGTCAGAAACTCGGCCTTGTTCGGATCCTTCTTTTCGCGCACGGCGTTCACCGTGGCCTTGTTGTCCTCGAGCCACCGGAGCACCGGCTGCGGGATAAAGTGGGTGTGAAAATCGTACATCGTATGACCTCCTCAAGTGGAAAAAATTTCAATAACGGCATGCCGCCTCATGCGCCAAATCCGGCTCATCCGGGCAGCTTCCCGCGCGCCAAACCTTGCCGAACCGGCGCCGGCGTCATCTGGCGAAATATCCGAGGTTGCTGGAAATTTCCTGCCCGGCCTTGAACAGCTTGCTGCGCAGGACAGGAATCTGCCCCCGGATCCGCTGCTCGGGGCCGACGAGGGCGACCGAGGCGACGACGCGGCCGGTGTAATCGCGGATGGGCACGGCCATGGAGATGACCCCGTGGAGAAATTCGTTGATGCTGTAACAAAATTCCTCCTGCCGGATCGTCCGCAAATGCTGCCGGAACTGCTCGGGGTCCGTGATCGTATGTTCGGTGAACCGGACCAGGCCGTTCTGCAGGAAGCGGTCGATCTCCCTGTCGTCCTGGAAGGCCAGGAGCAGCTTGCCGGTGCTTGTGCAGTGCGCCGGGTTTCTCCGGCCGACATAGGACAGAATGCGCACGGGTTGGGCGCACTCCACCTGCTCCACGTACACGACATCCTTGTCTTCCAGAATGGCGACGTGCGCGGATTCCCCGGTTTCGTTCACCAGCTTGCGGAGCACGGGACGGGACTCACGGCTCACCTCCAGCTTGGACACGATGATGCTGTTCAGGGTCAGAATGCGCAGGCCCAGCCGGTATTTCTGCGTTTCCGGGTCCTTCTGGACAAATCCTTCGCTGGCCAATGTGCTGAGCAGCCGGCTCACCGTGCTTTTGCCCAGACCGAGCTCCTGCGCGAGGTCGCTCACCCTTTTTTCAGGCTCCTCCATGGTGAAGCTGTTCAGGATGCGGAGCGCGTTTTTCACCGAACCAAGCAAATATTCGTTTCCCTTGTCTTTCTGATCGGCAGTTTTTTGATCAACTGTGTTTTGATCAACTGTGTTCTGATCGGCTGTATTGTGATCGGCTGTACTGTGATCGGCTGTCAACCGAGGCGCACCTCGCTTTCCGGGAAGACGGTTTTCCGGCCGATGGCCGCAGGTGAAACCCGCATTTGTTGCACATAAAAGAATCGTGTTCCCGTGATTACAAATAATATAGCAGACTTGCAACCGTTCCCACAACCCGGTGGGAGACCGCCCGCCCGGGAACGTGCCGGTGAATCGGCCGGAAAAAACCTGAACCGGATGCATGCGGGCTGGAAATCAACGCAGACTAATGATGACATTCTGCCGGGCAAGCCCATTTTGTTCTGGCAACCGCATTTTGTTCCATATACAGCAACACGGGTGTTGCATACAGAACAAACCTGCATTATGATGTGCATGTAATGACCAAAGAAGGCCGCAAGCACGGCCATAAACACCTGATACAGAAAAAATGGAGGGAACCTGCAATGACCATCAAACCGATCGACTGCCTGCATTTCATTGACGGAAAGTACGTTCCGTCTCTCAACGGAAAAACTTTCGACAACATCAACCCGGCCACGGAAGAAAAACTCGGCTTTGTGGCGGAAGGCGGCAAGGAGGAAATCGACCTCGCCGTCAAGGCTGCGCGCAAGGCGCTGAACGGCCCGTGGAAGACGATGACGACCCAGGAGCGCTCCAAAATCATCCGCCGCATCGGCGACATCATTCTGGAACGCAAGGACGAGCTGGCCATGCTGGAAACGCTGGACACCGGCAAGCCGCTGTGGCTCTCCAGCTCCATCGACATCCCGCGCGCTGCCTACAACTTCCATTTCTTCGCCGACTACATGATTTCCCTGGGCACCGAAGCGTATCAGATGGACAACCAGGCGATCAACTACGCGTACCGCCGCCCCGTCGGCGTCGTCGGCCTGATCAATCCGTGGAACCTGCCGCTCCTGCTCATGACCTGGAAGCTGGCGCCGTGTCTCGCAGCGGGCAACACCGCCGTGCTGAAGCCGGCGGAAGCCACGCCGATGACCGCCACGCTGCTGGGCGAAATTTGCAAGGAAGCCGGCGTGCCGGACGGCGTCGTCAACATCGTGCACGGCTTTGGACCGGATTCCGCCGGAAGCGCCCTGACGGAACATCCGGATGTTAACGCAATCTCATTCACAGGAGAAACAACAACTGGTAAAATAATTATGAAGGCCGCAGCCAATTCGTTGAAACGGTTGTCCTACGAACTGGGAGGCAAAAATCCAAACATCATCTTCGCGGACTCCGATCTGGACGAAGTGATCGAGACGACGTTGAAATCGAGCTTCATCAACCAGGGTGAAGTGTGCCTGTGCGGTTCCCGCATCTATGTGGAGCGTCCGGCTTACGAGAAGTTCCTGGAAAAATTCGTCGCGAAGACGAAGGAGCTTGTGGTCGGCGACCCGCTCGATCCGAACACCAAGGTCGGAGCGCTGGTCACGGAAGAGCATTACAACCGCGTGAACAGCTACCTCCAGCTGGCCCGGGAAGAGGGCGGCACCATCCTGACCGGCGGCAAGCGTCCGGAAGGGTTGGACAAGGGGTATTTCCTCGAGCCGACGATCATCACGGGTCTTGACTCCTGCTGCCGCGTGGTCAGGGAAGAAATTTTCGGACCCGTGGTGACGGTTCTTCCCTTCGACACCGAGGAGGAAGTGATCGCGCAGGCGAACGACACGCACTACGGCCTGAGCGCATCGATCTGGACCAATGATCTGCGCCGCGCCCATCGTGTGGCCCAGTCCATTGAGGCCGGCATCGTTTGGGTCAACACCTGGTTCCTGCGCGACCTGCGCACACCGTTCGGCGGCATGAAGCAAAGCGGAATTGGCCGGGAAGGCGGCATGCACAGCTTTGACTTCTACAGCGAATTGACCAACATCTGCATCAAACTGTAAGGAGGAGTTGTCGAGTGTCAAATGTAGACATTGCCAAACTGGCGGATCATCTCGCCCAGGCGGAAGCGACCGGGCAAGGGGTCGCTCCGCTGACCGAACTCGTACCGGACATCACCGTCGAGCAGGCCTACCATGTCCAGCTGGAGACGATCTCCCGCAAGGTGAGCCAGGGCGCGCGCATTGTGGGCAAGAAAATCGGGCTCACATCGAAGGCGATGCAAAACCTGCTCGGAGTCGGCGAGCCGGACTACGGACATCTGCTGGACAACATGGAGATCCCCAACAACGGTGTCCTGGAAGCCTCCAAGACCATTTATCCGCGGGTGGAGGCGGAAATCGCCTTTGTGCTGAAGAAGGATCTGGAAGGCCCAAGGGTGACGGAACTCGACGTGCTGCAGGCGACGGATTATGTCGTCGGCGCCCTCGAGATCGTCGACAGCCGCGTCAAGGACTGGAAAATCAAACTGGCGGACACGGTGGGGGACAACGCTTCTTCCGGATTTTTCGTGCTCGGCGAGAAGAAGCTGCCGGTCAGCGCCCTGAGTTTGGACCAGATCGGCTCTGTGCTGTACGTCAACGGCGAGATCGCCAATACCGGCGTCGGCGCGGCCGCCCTCGGAAGCCCGGCCAAATGCGTGGCATGGCTGGCCAACAAGCTGCACCAGTTCGGCATCAAGCTGCAGGCGGGGGAAGTGATCCTGTCCGGGGCATTGTCTGCTGCCGTCACCGCCCAGCCCGGCGACACGTTCAAGGCGAGATTCGGACATCTCGGCGAAGTGAGCGTCTCCTTCGGAAAATAACGGTTGGAAGCAGAATCGTTGAGACTGTTCGCATTTTGATGGTTTTCTTTGTTCTCATTCAGTGGTATGGTGTTCATATGAAAGGAGTGTTCGAAATTGGGTAAAGTGAAAATCGGCATCATCGGTTCGGGCAATATCGGCACAGACCTGATGTACAAGGTCATGCGCTCCCCGTATCTGGAAATGTCCTGCATGATCGGGATCGATCCGAATTCCGACGGGCTTGCGAGAGCGAGAAGCCTTGGGTTTGTGACGATCGACAACGGCATCGAAGGCTTCAAGGAGCGTCCGGAACTGGCGGACATCCTGTTTGATGCCACCAGCGCCAAGGCGCACCTGTACAACGCCAAGGTGCTGAAAGAGCTCGGCAAAAAGGTTCTGGACCTGACGCCTGCGGCGATCGGCTCCCTTGTCATTCCGGTTGTCAACATGAAGGAGCATCTGGACGCCGACAACATCAACATGGTCACCTGCGGCGGCCAGGCGACGATTCCGATCGTCCACGCCGTCAACAAGGTGCAGCCGGTTGCCTATGCGGAAATCGTGGCGACGATCGCCAGCAAGAGCGCCGGTCCGGGAACGCGGGCGAACATCGACGAGTTCACCATCACGACGGCGAACGGCATTGAAAAACTGGGCGGCGCCAAGAAGGGCAAGGCGATCATCATCCTGAACCCGGCGGAACCGCCGATCATGATGCGCGACACGGTCTACTGCCAGGTGGAAGGCGAAGTGAACGAGGCGGCGATCACCGAGTCGATCATGAATACCGTCAAGGAAGTCCAGTCCTATGTTCCGGGATATCGCCTGCGCACGGAACCGATTTTTGACGGCAACCGGGTGACTGTGTTCCTCGAAGTTGAAGGCGCGGGAGATTACCTGCCGAAATATTCCGGAAACCTGGACATCATGACGGCGGCTGCCACCAGGGTTGCCGAAGAACTGGCCAAGAAGCAGCTGGCCATTGTATAAAACGCGAGGAGGGACGAACATGAGCAGCAATTTGCAGGGTAAAGAGATTATCGTAACGGAAGTCGCTCTCCGCGACGGCAGCCATGCAATCCGCCACCAGTACACCGTCGAGCAGGTGACCGCGATTGCAAAAGGACTGAACGAAGCGAGAGTGCCCTATATTGAAGTGGCCCATGGAGACGGCCTGGCCGGTTCCTCGCTGCAGTACGGCCTGTCCCGCACCGACGAGATGAAGCTGATCGAGGCGGCCGTGTCGGTGTGCGACTATTCCAAGATTGCCACGCTGCTTTTGCCCGGCATCGGCACGGTGCATGAACTGGAACAGGCGGCCAAGCTCGGAGTGAAAATGGCGCGAATCGCCACCCATATCACAGAAGCGGACATTTCCGCCCAGCACATCAACCTGGCCAAGGAACTGGGGATGGAAGTCGTCGGCTTCCTCATGATGTCCCACATGGCTCCGACAGCCAAGCTGGTCGAGCAGGCGAAGCTGATGGAAAGCTACGGCGCGGACATCGTCTATGTCGTCGACTCGGCCGGAGCGCTGTTGCCGCATGAAGTGCGCGAGCGGATCCGTGCGCTGAAGGAAAACCTGGGCATCGAAGTCGGGTTCCACGGCCACAACAACCTGTCGCTGGCGATGGCCAACACGCTGACGGCCATTGAAGAAGGGGCCACCCGGATCGACGGCAGCATTCGCTGCCTGGGCGCGGGCGCCGGCAACACCCAGACGGAAGTGCTCATCGCCGTCTGCGAACGGCTCGGCATCAAGACCGGCATCGACGTGTACAAGATCATGGACGTGGCGGAGGACATCGTGGCGCCAATCCTGCAGCGTCCGCAGGAGATCGACCGCGACAGCCTCGTGCTCGGCTATGCAGGCGTGTATTCCAGCTTCCTGCTGCACTCGAAGCGGGCGTCCGAGCGGTTCAACGTCGATTCCCGCGACATTCTCATTGAGCTTGGCAAACGCAAGGTCGTCGGCGGCCAGGAGGACATGATCGTGGACGTGGCTGCGGAACTGGCCAAAAAGCAAAAAGCCGGGGTGAGCGCCAATTGAGTTCCATTCCATACCTGGAGCTGGCGAAATTTCTGAACAGCGCCGAGCTGGAAAAGCGCGAAGTGTTGAAAATTACGAATGACTACCCGCAGATGACGGTGGAAGACGCCTACAAAATCCAGGGCGAGCTGGTCAAGCTGAAGCTGGAAGAGGGCCACAAAATTTTCGGCCCGAAGATGGGGCTGACGAGCCGCGCCAAGATGAAGCAGATGGGCGTGGAGGAGCCGATCTTCGGCTACGTGTTCGATTACCAGGTGGTCAACAACGGGGAGCAGGTGAGCCTGAAGGATCTGATCCATCCGAAGGCGGAGGTGGAAATCGCCTTTATCATGGGCACCGATCTGGAAGGTCCCGGCGTGACCAAGGAGCAGGTGCTGGGCGCGACCGCCTATGTGGTGCCGGCCATTGAAATCATTGACAGCCGCTACAAGGACTTCAAGTTCACCCTGCCGGACGTCATTGCCGACAACGCCTCCACTTCCCGCGTCGTGTTCGGCAACCGGATCACCCTGCACGACGGGCTGGAGCTCGATCTGCTCGGCGCCTCGCTGTACGTGAACGGCGAATGGAGAGAGGGCGGAGCCGGCGCGGCCGTGCTTGGACACCCGGCCGAATCCGTGGCAATGCTGGCGAACATGCTGGCCCGCAAGGGCGAGAAGCTCAAGGCGGGCGACGTGATCCTGACGGGCGGCATCACCGAAGCGATCCTCATCCATCCCGGCGATGTCGTTTCGGCGAAGATCGACCAGCTGGGCGAAGTCTGGTTCAAGCTCGTCGACTGAGGCATTGACCGAACTCATTCGACCGGCGTTGTTCCAATTTCATTGATTGATGGGAGGGGCCTGCATGCCTATTATTCAAGTGCAAATGCTTGAAGGCCGGCCGGTGGAGAAGGTGAAGCTCGTCATCGAGCGCGTGACCGACACCGTGGCGGAAACCCTGGAAGTGCCGAAGGAAACGATTCGCGTTCTGGTCACCGAAGTTCCGAAGACCCATTGGGGAATCGGCGGAACGCCCCGGTCCGACCTGAACCGGTGAGCCGCTCCGCGTTTTTGACAACATCATGGGTTTTTGATGCCACAAACGTGGATCGGGCAGCCGTCTGTTGCGACAGACGGCTGCTTTTTTGATAGTTCCAAACGGGCAACAAGGGAAAGCGGGTGCGGGAATGGCCAACATGCTGGACTTATCTGGATTGGCGGGGCGATCCGGCCGCTGTTTCTGGAAGGAAGGCGGGTGTTCAGGGATTTTCGGACAAACGGGGATCCCAGATCGTAGTTACAATAGAGTCTTCCCCATAGAAATACAGCTTGTTTTTCAGACGTTCAACGTCTTGTTTGGGAAACAGGATGACTTTTCCGATGCCCATGCTCGGAGCCCATTCCAGCAGGTTTTCCCTTTCCGGATGTTTGACAAACAGGCAGATGATGAGATTGCTCGCCGTCCGGTTCATCCGGACAAACCCGATATTCTGACTGGAGCCGATGTTGCTGTCAAATTCGTAACTGAGCGATCCGTAGCCTTGTTCCAGATCAAAACGGACAGGCCTTGTCGGGAAAGATGTAATGCCGATGGAGTCGATCCGGATCTGCCCAAGGAAGGAAGGGTCACCGAACAGTCGGACACTGTAGTCCCCATCGATGGAGACGGAAACCGGCGTTCGTTCGGAAGGGTTGGCCAGATCGATCATGACGGCATCCAGCGTTTTGTTGACGCGAAAGGAGAAATCGATCATGGTCGCCAGAAAAAACAACAGGGCTACAAAATAGAGCAAATACACGACGCTTTCCTTGTCCCGGATGTTTTTGATCCGGTCCGCCAACCGGGAAACGGTTTTCAGCATGTTCTTGACCAGGCTCCTTTCAGGTTCTCCCCAAAAACATGACAAAGGGGGATCTTACGTCAAAATTCCCGTAAGATACCCCGTCGATGATCCTCGTCAATCATCCTCCGTTTTGAACGGTTTCCGATTCCGATCGTATTTTACCAAATTTTTTCCATGTTCTCCAACCGTTCAACTGCATCATTTTTTCAACCATTCATTTGCTCTGCAGCACGTACACCTTTACGTTCTTCTTCACGCCGAATTCCAGCGCTTCCTCCACATCGTCCATGTACACATCAATTCGGTTTCCCTTGATCGCCGATCCGATGTCTTCCGCGGTGCGGATGCCAAGGCCTTCTATGTAGACCTGCGAGCCCAGCGGAATGACCTCCGGATCCACCGCGATGGTCCGCCCCTCCTTGACCCTGGTGCCGCTGTAGGTGATGCCGTATGCCGGGTCTCCCGGCCTTTTGCCGGTCGATTCGTATCCGGCGGTATAGGCGGTCAGCGTGGCGTTCAGCACCTTGGAGACGTTCAGGGCGCCGATCTGCGTGTAGGGAGCGGCTGTGGCGTTGGCAGCGCCCGAACGGTCTGCGGGCACCGATGCCAATGAGGATGCCGGCCCGTCCGGCAAAATGGCCGGAATGCGCAGCGTCTGGCCGACCCGAATGTAGTTGGGATCCTCAATCCGGTTGGCCATGATGATGGCATCCAGGGAAACCTGAAACTGGCGGGCGATGCTGTACAGTGTGTCCCCCTTGTTGACGGTATAGTGGATCCACTGGAAGCCGGCGGCTTCCGCCGTCACCTCGGCTCTTCCGTCCTTCTTCGCGCTTCCGTCAGCCGGTTCCGGCTGCCCGTTCTTTGCCGAAGTTCCGTCCATCCCTCCCTTGGGCGCCTGATTCAAGCATTCGGCTCGCTGGCCGTATTCGATCATTGCTTCGGACAATGGTTCCGGAAATGTATGGAGATAAAAGCAGGGAGCTGTACCGGCAACCCGTTTCAACCACGGATCAAGACGGATGGCCTGATCGGAGCCTTCCCTGGATGCTGCGGCATTCCAACCTCCCGCCGCATTGACGGACGCCTGAGCGGGCGCGGCTCCAGGCATGGACGCGGCATAAGTGGGCGCGGCTGCATACGCAAGGGTGGCATAGGTCAAGGTGGCGGCTGCCACAATCGAAACAACCAGAATGGACGCAGCCATGAAGGTTGCAAGCCGGTAAACGGCTGTCAGAAGCCCGGGAAACAGGCGCGGCGCCGCGGACAGGACTGTTTTTTTCCACCACTCATAGATTTTCACACTTTCTCCTCCCTCAAAATCTAGTATGGTTGTCGTTGGTATCTGTTCATAGAGTTTCCGGAAACTTTTGGAAATAAACCTGTTCGCTTCCGGCAGGGAGGACTTTCATGCACCAACTGCCCTGGGCGTTCATACGATAGCAGCAACATGAGAGGGAGGCGGTTGTCTGTCATGATCGTCATTGCAGGGCAGCAGGCGGGGGCGGGGGATCTGTCGCCGGCATCCGACCTGCAGAGGGAGATCTTTCGGCAGAAATTGAACAGCCGGCAAATCTACTCTTACAGCAGCAAGGAGGAACTGCTGTTTGAGCTAGGCATGCGCCAGGCGGTGGTGGAGGCTTCTTACGCGTCTGCCGCGAGCGGGGCGCAGTTTGCCAGTTTTGCCGGTTCCCGATGCAATCCGGTTTACTGGGAGTTGACTCCCAGAGGTGCCTTTGTGCTGCGGCCGGGCGTGAGGCCCTCCGATGCGATCCGGGATATTTTTATCAACGGCGGCCTGTATGCCTACGAATGCGCGGTCGCCATCGTCATCGTGCTGTACAAGGCGATTCTCGAGGTTTTCGGGAATGAGAAATTCAATCGCTATTATCCGAACCTGATTCTCTACTCCTGGCATCTGGACAGCGATTTGCGGCTCGTCATCCGGGAGCGGGGAGAGGCGTTTCCGGGGGATGTGCTCTATTTCGACAATCCCGACGTGTCGCCGCTCACCCCCGAGTACCAGGGGGAAAACGCCGTCCTGTTGGGGCCGAACCTGTACTTCGGGCACGGCATCGGCATTGCCACGGCCGAGCAGATCATCGCGGCTCTGAACAGTACGAGGCGGTTGTTTGCCAGAAGGTCGGCCTACCTGCTGGACCAGGTCACATCCCTGGACTACCCTTATCTTTACCGGCTGCAGACAGCAAGGGATGCCGGCGCGGATCAGCACATGCTGCGGGATCAGCGGGCTTCCTACGTGTCCCGGATCGGCGCCAGGGTGTACATCGGCGCCGCGTCTGCATGATGGCCGGTGCCGGGCAGCCGATCCGAAGCCGGGCATCGTGCGGGCAGCACGGCAATCCGGTGTTCCGGATCCGGTGCAGGACTTCCGGGAAAGCGGCGAGCCGGCGCTCCGCGCCGCAAAACAGATGCGCCTTTGTCTGCGCGCGTCCGCACGATGTGCGGCGCTTTTTTTCTGTGTTAAAATGGTCATATCCACTCGGCAGGTTGCGTCGTTGTTGGGGGTTCGAGGTTCGCCGGGGCAGTTTGAAACAGGAGGTTTTTTATGGGAATGGAAAAGGGAGAAAAACCGATCGGCTATTGGCTGAGGGAAGCGGACCGGGCGATCACGGAGGCGGTCAACAGACACCTGGAGCAGCACGGACTGACGCGCACCCACTGGCAGGTGCTGAACACTGTCCATGATCGCGGCGAGGCTTCCAGGGAGTCCATTCTGCAGGTTTTGGGGAATTTCCTGGACGAATCAAGGCTGCAGGAAATTCTGGGGGATTTTTTCGCGAAACAATGGATGCAACCGGCTGCCCATCCGGAAACTGGCGCCGCCATGGTGCAGATGACGGAAGAGGGGAGGGCGGCATTTTCCAACATCCTTGCCACCCAACAGCAGACGAGACTGCGGTTGTTTGAGGGGGTCACCCGGGAGGAATATGACACTTTGATCAAAGTGCTGAAACAGGTGGTGAAAAACGCATCTCTTTGACCTGTACCCGGCGAGCGCCCCGCGGCCGCCGCGCGACAACGGATTTGGGACCCGGGCAAGCAGCGTCGACATCCCTGGAGGCAGAAGCGGCGGGGCGTTTCGCTCATTTTGGATCGGTCGGTAAGAATACATAAACGTTTATCTGATTCCTTGTATTACTTGTATTTGTTTTTGAGCGCGTTTGATCCGGCGCTGCCCAGGATCACGAGAAGCAGGGGCGCGAGATTCCAGAACAGCTTTCCTCCGTACAAGGTCAACTCCAGCGGGGTGGCCTTGCTGAGCAGCAGAACCGCCAGTTTGATGATCAGCATTGCAACACCGAGCAACAGAATGATATCAAAGGTGTACTTCAGCCTGGGGTATGCCAACTGCTTGCTGTCTTTAATCACCTTCATGGTCAATTCCTCATCACTCCTCAACATCTCGTCAATGGTCACTCCGAACAGGTCACTGATCTTGATGATCAATTCGATGTTCGGGTAGTTCTGGCCGTTTTCCCATTTTGATACCGACTGCCGGCTGACGTGCAGTTTTTCGGCAAGTTCCTCCTGGGACCAGCCTTTTTTGGTTCGTTCGTGTTTCAGTTTCTCTCCGAATTTCATGATTTCACACCTTTTCGAATCATTTCTCGTCAATCCGCAGATTCTTGGTTGATCCTCGTTCACCGCCATTATGCTTCATTCGGGAGGCGGAGTAAAGATCGCGTTGGTTGCGGAACGCGCGCAACCTGCGGTTGCGGCGGGGTTGTGCGGGGGAGTGGAGGAAAAAGGAGCGGGTGATCGAGGTGGATGAAAAAAAAAGGGATGTCCGATCCGGCCCTCCGGAAAGACATCCCTGTTTGCTTGGGAACAAACGTTTCGGATGTGACCATACGCGGTATTTTCCGCGTTCCCATCCAGCTTTGATCCCTTGCCGCCCGTTTTCTTACTGATAATATCCCTGTTGGTTGTATTGGCTGCTCGGCTGATATTGGCTGGACTGGCCATATTGGCTGGGCTGGCCGTATTGGCTCGCCGGCTGATAGTTCCCGGTCTGGCTGTACTGCCCGGCCCCTGTTGTGTACGTTTGCGTGGAAGTGGACGCAAGGGTAGTCCGCATCGATTGCTCCACCTGGTTGCAAAGCTGGGTCGCCTGCTGCAGCTGCTGGATGGCCCGGTTGTGCTCCTGGATGAGCTGCTGGATTTTTTGCGCGTTCTGCTGCTCCAGCATGGCCATTTGCTGATACAACTGGTTATGCGACTGGGTTTGCTGGATGACCTGCTGGCACAACTGCTGCACCTGATGGAGCTGGGTCGACAGCTGGTTCTGGTTCGTATACATGCCTGTACCTCCATTGAAAAAATTTGTTGGGAACCATGCCCGGAATGTAGTTTTTTCTCGTCCGGTTTTTTTATGCGCGCGGTGGAAAAATAACCGGGGAAAGCTCGCGATGCCAGGGCCGAAGGCAATGCCTCGAAGTCAGGGCGCGAATCAAACGCCATCATGCGATTGGCCATGATGCAATGCCATGATGCCAGGCGCACGACCCTGACATTGACAGGCCCGCGGCGTCATGGCCACGATGCCATCACGGCGAGGCATAACGATACGGACGGGCGATGCTCCTCAGCATTTGCCAGCTGTCGCCAGCAGTCGCCAGCAGTCGCAAAATCACCATGGGAGGTGCGTGCCATATGGACCGCAGGGGAAAAACGATCAAAACGGGGCTTCTGATCACCGCCGCATGGCTCATGATCGCCGCCGCATGCGCGGGGTGCGGAACCGATCGGGAGCTCGTTGTCGGCGTGGAAGAAAACTTCCGCCCGATGTCCTATTCGGAAAACGGCGAGCTCAAAGGGTTTGAGGTTGACCTGTGGAAGGCGATCGCCGAGCAGGAGGGATTGAAATACCGTTTCGAACCGATGCCGGCGTCAAAAATTTTGCAGTCTCTCGAGCACAAAAAAATCGATGCCGGCCTGGCGGGATTCACCATCAACCGGGAGCGGAAAAAGAACCTGGAATTTTCCACGGCCTACTACACCGCCGGACTGCGCATGGTCACCAGGGAATCGGACTCCGGCCGCATCAGCCGTCCTTCGGATCTGAGGGACAAGGTCGTCGCCACCCGGATCGGCACAACGGCGTACCGGTACTCCTCCTATCTGGAGGGAATCCGGGAGGTTCGGGCTTATCCCGACATTGAGCAGGCATTTGAGGCTCTGGAAAAAGGGGAGGCGGACGCGGTCATTTTCGACGGACCGGTGGTCAGACATTACGTTGCCGCCCATGGCAAGGACGGAACAATCAGAACGGCGGGCTCAACTCTGACCAGGGAGCAGTACGGCATCGTTTTGCAGAAGGGCAGCCGCTACACCGGAAGGATCAACAACGCGCTGAGGGAACTCGGAAAAAACGGCACATATGAAAAACTGTACGTCAAGTGGTTTGGAGAAAAACCGGACAGCGTGCCCGGCAAGCCGAAGTCGTGACACAAGGGAAAAAGGAAAAAGGCTGGCCGTTCTAACCGCTTCCCAGCGGCAGGACGGCCAGCTCTTTGTACATGGGCGAATGTCCCATGCGGGTTTCATACAGGACGATCCGGCGAACCTCCCAGCATGGCTCCGGCGAGGGTTTGGATGCCGGAGCCGGCGAACACTTCGCTGCAGGATCGGCTTCGGGATTCGGCTGTCCGCGCAGCAGGTTCAACGGATTTGGCAGCGGATTCGGCAGCGGGTGATCGCCTTTGCGGGCGACGGTGATATGGGGAGAATACGGCCGGCGCTCCGGCTTGTAGCCCAGAGGTTCGTGGGCGTCGGACAGGTCCTTCTGGAGACGGGCCAGCCGGTTTCTGTCGCCCTCCACGCCGAACCAGAGCACCCGCGGGGCGGGGAATTGGGACGGGCCACGAGCGCCGCTGCCGCCCTTGCCTCCGCCGCCGCCGAAGGTGCCGGGGCCGGACAGGCAAAGGCAAAACGGCGCATGCCGCGCCGCAACGTCCTGCGCCGCGCGGATGATGGCGGGGATGTCTTTGTCCGCCGTTTCCCCGAGGAAAATCAACGTGATATGATAATCCTCCGGATGGGTCCAATTGCGGAAGGACATCGTTTTCTTCATGTCCCGGCATGCGGAGGCCACAAGCGACCGGACGGTTTCGTCCAGCGGCACGGCCCAAAAAATCCGGCGGGATCCGCCGGATGGGTGATCAAGCATCATCATGGTTGGTAAACTGCTCCTTCTGGTGAACCCGGCTCATGTTTTCTGAGGTTACCGCCTCAGCTGTTCTTTTCCGCATTCTGGCGCAGCGCCTGGTACACGAAAATGCCGACAACGGCCGTCGTGACGGCAATGGCGGAACCGGTCAGCCACTGCATCCATTGCCTGCGTCTTTTCCTTTTATATAAATATTTCAGCAGTTCCCAGGATTCACTCTGCTCCATCGGAGTGAGCTCCTTCACGTCCTGCTTCAGAAGGGAATCGTAGATGTCGCCCAGATACGGATCGTATTTCAGCCTGTTTTTCATATCGTTTCCACCTTTTGCTTTTGGACTGTGGTCGTTTGGCCGGATTCCGCCAGGTTGAGGTTGTCAGTTGAAGCAAGCTTGAAGCTTATCTCTAGAGTACTGGATTCCCGGGGAAACGTCAAATGCCGACAGCGTTTCGGCACGGTTCTCGACAGGGTTCCGGGTGAAAAGTTGCGGTTTTTGCCATCGGCGGTTTTGTATCAAATTTCTTGTTTTCCGGAGGAAGGAAAATACCCGGAAACGTAGAATGTAAGGATTGAATTCCAAGCGGGAGCGGACCAAATGAAATATACAGGTCGTATCACTGCTGTGTTGTGCATATTGTTCTCCTTTTTCTTTGAAATCATCCATTATCTCCTGGCCGAAGGCCGCCTGTACAACGCGATCGTGCTCATCGCGGTCATTCCGTTTGCCTATCTGGGCTGGTGGCTTGGAGAACAGTATGACATCGTCCGTTACGCATCCATCCACGACGCGTTGACGGATTCGTTCAACCGCCGGCATGTGATCGGCGCCTTTCCCGCGCTGGCCAGGAAAATGCGGAGAAAAAAGAGACGGATCGAATGCTACGTGATTGACATCAATCACTTCAAGGAAATCAACGACGAAGCGGGCCATTCGGCCGGAGATGTCATCTTGCGCAACATCGCGGGGATCCTTCGGCAGCTGTCAGGAAAGGGAGATCTCATCGCCCGCTGGGGCGGCGACGAGTTTGTGTGGATTCGCCCCGAACCGGCCAAGGCGGCCGGTTCCGCGGGGGTGGAGGGAAGGCTGACGGAGCAGCTGGAGCAGCTGTCCATGAAGGTGAAGAAAAACATCACCGTTTCCGTCGGACGGTCTGTGTTTCCGGATGACGGCAAAACCCTGGAGGAGCTTGTCCACGCCGCCGACCAGAACATGTACCGGAACAAACAGAAGGCGAAAGGACGGAACACCATCGACCTTTACGCCATCAGGTCGAGGAATATGAAGCGGCTGTCGTCGATCGGGCAGGAGTAGGTCTGCACGAGATCCGTGTTGTCCAGGTCCTTGTACACGCTGGAAAGCATCCCCTGCCTGCGCTGTTTCATCAGGGTGATGCTCGGGATGAAATAGGGTCTCCAGATCCAGTTGTTGTTTTGCTTGTTCGGGTCCTGCCGCCAGGCGCCGTCCGGGCCGCGCAGAAAGTTGGAAGAGATTTGCCGGCCGTTCTCCATGCAAACGTACATGCGTATGCATTCCTGCGGAACGTGCGCCGCCAGCGTGCCGAGCAGCCGGTCCGCATCGAGGTGCTTCAGATCCGGCAGCAGGCCGGACATGAGCTCGTTCAGGAGCTTTTCCAGCCGGAAGCTCAGGGCGCTTTTGGCCAGCTCGCCGCTGGTAAAGCTGCGCAGTTCATCGTCAATGAGCCGTTGAAACACATCGGGGGGAAGAAAATCGGGCACCGCCGGGGAGAACAGGTAGCCCTGCACATAGCGGGCGCCCATCCGGATGGCGGTGGCCAGGTCTTCCCTCGTTTCGATTCCTTCCATCAGGAGCGAAGCGCCGATCTGCGACGCGAGGATGGAAAAGGAGCGCAAAATCGCCTCATACCCTGAAAACCGCGAACTTTGCCGGAGAAGATGCAGGTCGATCTTGATGATGTTCGGTTCCACCAGGGCAATCCGGTCAAAGTTGCTGAACCCGGCCCCCACGTCATCCACGGCAATGGTGCACCCGCAGGATTTGTACATCTGGATCATCCGCATGAACTGCTCCGCCTCGCCCGCCACCTCATCCTCCATGATCTCAATGACGATCCGGGACGGGTCGATCTGTTTGCGCCGAACGAGCTCCAGGGTCATCGGAGTGCGGTTGTCCCGGAAGGAGCGATGGATCCAGGAAGGCCTGACGTTGATGAACAGCTGGCCGGCATCCGCTCCGGCCTCCGCCAGCCGGCTCATGGCCATGGCGCGCAGATGGCGATCGATCCGGCTGTGGGTCGTTTCCTTCAGTTTTTTGTTGTGAAAAAAAGGACCAAGACTGGTCACGTGCTGCCCGTTGATGCGGCGTCCCAGCACCTCATAGCCGATAATCCGCTGGGTTTGCAGGGAAATGATCGGTTGGAAAAACGGTCGGACCTCGGACAGTCGCGGAACCGAACCTGACACGATTTGTGGTTTCATGGACCGGCCTCCCCTCTCCATGATATATACATGTCAATAAAGATAACATAATTATGCAATGGAGGGAAGGGGAGGAAGACCTGTTATTTTGCCGCCGCTTCTTTTTCCAGTCTGTGCACCTGCGCCCGGGATTTTTTGTCGTGAGGGAGATGCTCCTGGTTCGCCGCGTCCTTCGTTCCCCTGCGTCTGGAGGCGGAGTCCATGTGGCTTTCGCCCTGAAAAATGCCCCCTTCCGCGATTTCCAGCGCGCTGACACGGATGGTGCCGGTCACCTTGCCCGTCTTCGTGATGGACAATGTTTGCGACGTGGTGATGGTTCCTTCCACCGTTCCCGCGACATACACGCTTCGGGCGTAAATGTTTGAGGAAACGGCCCCTTTTTCGCCGATCATGAGATCCCCTTCGGTGCGAATATCACCGAGCACCCTGCCGTCGATCCTCAGGCCCCCCTTCGAAGTGATGCCTCCTTCCACCACGCTGTCCTCGCCGATGATCGTGTCGATTTTGTCCGGCCGCGATGATCGCCTGAATGCCATGTCAACTGCCTCCTTCCTGTGTCCAAACTTCCTGCAGGAATGCCTGCGGATTGACCGCCTGATGGTTGTGCCACACTTCGTAATGCAGATGAGGTCCGGTGCTTTTTCCCGTGGAGCCAATCAGTCCGATCGTTTCCCCTTTGCCGACTTCGTCGCCCTTCTCGGCCAGCAGCCTGTTCAGATGCATGTACTGGGTTTTGTAACCGATCCGGTGGTTGATGATGATATAGTAGCCGCGTTGACGATCGTAGCCCGTTTCCTCCACATAGCCTTCGGCCGAGGAATAGACGGGGGCGTTCGGTTCGCCGGCGATGTCAATGCCGCTGTGGAAGCTGCTTTTGCCGGAGAACGGATCGATGCGCATGCCAAAGCGGGAAGTGATGAGCCGCGACCGGGTCGGCCACAGGGACGGGGTATGGTCCCGAATCCGCTGTTCCTCCAGAAGGGCGCTCTTCACTTCCCGCAATGCCGATTCGAGCCGTTCCATGTCAGCGGTGAGGTGGGCGGAAGAGATGGTGACGGGATTGCCGGGCGGAAGCCCCGCCAGAAGGCGGATATCCTTTTCCAGCTGCCGGATTCGTTCCAGTTCCTGCAGTACCGTGCTTACCTGGAGCGAGAGCTCGGCCAGTTCCTCCTCCAGTTCCGCAATGGTCCGGTTCCTCTGCTGCAGCGTTTGCGCAAGCTGGTTTTGCTGTTCCTGGGACCAGCTGTCGAGAGCAGCCAAGGCACGGGATGCTTCGTTGATCCGTGCAAAGTGCCAGTACACGGCAGAGGTTACAATGAGCGCGATCAGGAGCGGAATGAAGTGCAGCAAATGGCGGGAAAAGCGGGCGCGGCGCACAGGACGGGAGACATCCGGGATGAAGACAAAGGTCAGCCTTTGCTTGCGCCTGCGTTTCATCCGCGCGATTCTCCTTTGCTCATCTTCATTTGATAACATTCTACGGGAGGTTGGAAGAAAATATGATTTCGGATGAAGATAGGAGGAAAAAATTGGTAGAGGACAGGGCGGACCTCACCGGGTGAAGCGCGATTCCAGATACCGCCCGATGAACCACATGGCGATGAAAATCACCAGCGTCAGCACCAGTTTCAACGGATTGTGAAATAACAGGGACAGATCGTATCCGACATAGGTGATCAGGAACACCATGACTCCTTTGCCCAGAGCGATCGCCGTGAGATACGTATGGATGGGGATGGTGGACAGCCCGCTCACAACGTTCAGCAAAGAGGAAGGAGTGAAGGGAAGGCAGGACAGGGTAAAAATGACCGTGAATCCCTTGCGCTCGACCCATTCGATGAACCGGCCGGATGTTTCCAGCTTGCGTTCGAGCCATTTGCGGAATCGGGCGCCGATTTTGCGGACGAACAAAAAGACAATCGCGGAACCGCACACGGAGCCGATCCAGGAATACAAAAAACCTTCCCAGAAACCGTATGCTTCGGCATTGGCGATGACGATGGCAATGAGCGGCAGGAACGGCAAAAGAGATTCGGCCAGGGGCAGAAGGATGCCCGGCAGAGGCCCCAGCGCTTTGTATCGCTCAAACCATTGATCCACATCGCCCCAGGTCAAATTCGTCAGCCATTCCCAAAGAGCCGCCAGATCCATTCGACGTATTCACTCCAGCAATATATTTTTCAAAAAATATCCATCTTGTAATATACAATTTGCGCCATGGAAAAAGCAAATGACGGGCATTGAATAGTCCGGCGGCGAACAGCTTACACTAATGTTGCCCAGAAAAGCCCCAAAAACCCAACATCGGGTGGAAGGAGTGAGGACCGATGAAATCGATAACCATGGAAACCGCCGCGCAAACAACCGCGCAAACCGCCGCGCAGACCGCCGCCCCGCAGGCCGAGCGGCTGGAATCGGCGCTGAACAGGCAGGTGGCCAACTGCATGGTGCTGTTCATGAAATTGCACTGCTATCATTGGCTGGTCAGCGGACAGCAGTTTTTTACCTTGCATGAAACATTCGAGCAGCTGTACGACGAAGTCAAATCGATGATGGACGATCTTGCGGAACGGCTGCTGGCCATCGGGGGAAGACCGCTCACCGATCTCAAGGCCTGCCTCCAGCATGCCAGCGTCCAGGAGGCGTTTGGAAACGAATCGGCGCAGCAGATGGCTGCCTCCATCGCTTCCGACTGCCGGCTGATGGCGGCGGAGCTGCGCGCGGGCGCCGATCTCGCGGATCGGCAGGGCGACCGGGTGACGGCCGACATGCTCACAGGGTTTCAGCAATCCTGGGAGAAACACGCGTGGATGCTCGAAGCGTTTCAGAAGTAAACCCGGCAAGAAGCAGCTCCGGCAAGCGCGGGGCCGGCTCGAATAGAGCCGGCCCTCTGCGTGTCCGGCTCGGGCGCCGCAGCGGCACTGCGGCTTACCGCACGATGCGGTAGTAGGTGCGCGCCGTGAGCCCGTAGATGAGCGCGTAGCAGGCGGCGAACACCAGGATCGTGAGCGCCGTGCACAGTGCGAACAGCGGGATGTTGGTCATGTTGAACAGGACCAGCAGCTTGCTGATGACCGGGAAAGCGGCCGCAATATGAATGACCGCCATGACCAGCGGGAGGAAAAAGACGAGCAGCACCTGGTAGCGGATCGCCCGCCGGATCTCCGCGTCGGTGAGCCCGACCTTGCGCATGATCGCGTACCTCCCCTTGTCGTCATACCCTTCGGAAATCTGCTTGTAATAGATGATCAGGACGGTTCCCAGGATGAACAGGGAGCCGAGAAACAGACCGAGGAAAAACAGCCCCCCGTACACGGTCAGGAACCCGTGCCGCTCCGCTTCCCGTCCGGTCACATACGAGGCGGCCGGATGGTTCCGAAGCCGTTCCCTCAGCGCGGAGACAAGCTGGATCTGCGCGTCGCGATTGTCCAGGGTATCGAAATGGTACTCGTAATCCAGGGAGGGCGAAGCGTCCTCCTTGTTCAGAGCGCCCAACGCGCGGATGATTTCCCGTTCGCCCGCGGTGACGATCACATAGTGATTCGTCAGGCTTTCCAATCCCCTGGACAGTCCGAAGCTGTCCAGACGGCCCGCGATGCGCAGGGAGACGCCTTCCAGATCCAGCGTATCGCCGGGGAGCTCGCCCTTGAATACATAGACATACGCCTCGCCTTCCCGCACCTCAATCCCGGCGTTCTCCAGCCGGTTGTATTCTTCGGCGGTGATGAAGGTCAGCGCGGCAAACCGGCTGCTGGCAAAACTGAAGTTTTCGCTCCTTGCGCTTCTGAACGATGAGCCTTCCTGCAGGGCAACGGTGGAGCCGTGGTGAAACCGCAGGATGTTGCCGGGAATGATTCCCGCCCTGGCAGCTTCCTCGTTCACGATTGCCTCCACGTCCCGGATGGTTTCATCGGACGGCTTGTACAGGGTCACCGAGATGTCCCGCGCAAACCTCTTTCCAAGAATATCTTCCATGCCCGCGTACAAGCAAACGGTGGAGGACAGCATGATGATGACGGCGGTGGACAGGATGCAGATGCTGGACAGCCCCGCCGCGTGCTGTTTCATGCGGTAAATCATGCCCGAGACGGCGATGAACGGGTTGGTGCGGTAATAAAACCGCTTGTTGCGGCGCAGCGCCTTGAGAATGGCGATGCTTCCCGCCGTAAACAGGCTGTAGGTGCCGATGATGACAAGCAGCACCGCGACAAAAAACAGGTTCAGGGCGGCCAGCGGCGTTTTGGTCGTCAGCGCGATCCAGTAGCCGCCGCCCAGCGCGGCCGCTCCGGTGAGGGCCATGAGCCATTTGGTGCGGGGCTCCTTTTCCCCGACATTGCCTCCCTTGAGCAGCTCCACAGGTTTCGAGGCATGCACCTGCCACACATTGTAGATCAGGTTGATCAGAAAAGCGGCTCCGAACATGAGCGCGGTAATTGCTACCGCCCTGACCGGAATCTCAAAGCCGAAGGCCGCATCCAGAGCAAGAATGTTGAGGAGCAGGAGCAGGGCAAGCTTGCTGAACACCACCCCGGCAACCAGCCCAAGGACGATGCACGCCATCCCGACGAGCACGGTTTCGATCGACAGGATGCGGGCGATGTGCTTTTTTTCCATGCCCAGCACGTTGAACAGGCCGAACTCCTTTTTGCGCCTTTTGATGAGAAAACTGTTGATGTACAGCATCAGGATGATGGAGAAGACGCCGGTCACAATGCTTCCGAGAAACAGGACGTAGGAGATTGCCTGGCTGTCGGCGAGCGAGCGGATTTCCCTGGAATACAACAGGTACAGCATGTTGTAGAACATCATGACCGTCGCCGAGCAGGCGAGGATGTACGGCCAATAGGTCTGGGCGTTGCTGCGGATGTTGGTCCACGCCAGCCGCGTGTAAAACCACTTACGCATGATCGCCACCGCCCGTCGCAATCAGGGTCAGCGTGTCGGAGATGTTCTGATAAAACTCGAGCCGCGATTTCGCCGCCCGGTAAATCTGATGGAACACTTCCCCGTCCTTGATGAACATGACCCGGTTGGCGTGGCTGGCCGCCTTCGCGCTGTGGGTCACCATGAGAATTGTCTGCCCCTGGAGGTTGATTTTCCCGAACAGGTTCAGCAGTTCGTCGCTGGAGCGGGAATCGAGGGCGCCGGTCGGCTCATCGGCCAGGATGATATGCGGATGGGTGATGAGCGCGCGGGCCACCGCCGTCCGCTGTTTTTGCCCGCCGGAAATTTCGTAAGGGAACTTGTCCAGCAGGTCTGCGATCCCGAGGGTGTCGGCGATCGGCTGGAGCCGCTTCTCCATCTCCCGGTGGTTTTTGCCCGCCAGGACGAGGGGCAGGTAAATGTTGTCGCGCACGGAAAACGTGTCCAGCAGGTTGAATTCCTGGAACACGAACCCGAGCCGGTCGCGGCGAAAAGCCGCCAGCTCCTTCTCCGGGATGGAGCCCATGCTTTTGCCCGCGAGCAGCACCTCCCCGCTCGTCGGCGTGTCCAGCCCCGCCAGGATGTTCAGCAGCGTCGTCTTGCCCGAGCCGGATTCCCCCATGATCGCCACAAATTCCCCTTCCTCCACGGAGAAGGAGACATTCGAAAGCGCCTGAACCGGATGTTTCCCGAACCGGGTCGTGTATATTTTCTTGAGATTGCGCACTTCCAAGAGAGCCATTTCGGTTCCTCCTTCGGTGGTTTGCACCTTCATGGTAACAAAAAAGGAAAATGCGCTGCCTTAACTTTGGCTTACATTTTCCCGGGGCAACCTTACATTTTTGCAAGACAGACTACTCCACGTCCAGCGGGGCCGATTCCAGGCCGACAATGATCCTGGTGCCCCTGCCGACCTCCGACTCGATGTCGATCGTGTGGGACAGCCTGTCCAGGATCCTTTTGCACAGGTACAAGCCGATGCCGGTCGATTTCTTGTCCGCCCGTCCGGTGTAGCCGGTGTACCCGTGCTCGAACACGCGGGGCAGGTCGGCGGGGTCGATGCCGATGCCGGTATCCTCGATGACGAGGGATTTCGGCCGTTCGGGGTGCATGTAAATGGAAATGCTCCCCTGGCGTGTATATTTCAGCGCGTTGGACAGCAGCTGCTCGATGACGAACACGAGCCATTTTTCATCGGTCAGCACCGTCACCTCCAGCGGACTGAATTCCAGCCGGATCCGTTTGCGGATAAACCATTTGGCGTATTTTCGCACCGCCTGTCTCACGCAGTTGTCCAGGGAAACGGCGCGGAACACGAAATCGCTGCCCTTCCGGTCGAGCCGGATGAACTGCAGCACCATCTCCGCATACTGCTCGATGCGGAACAGCTGCTCGTTCAGTTCCTCCTTGTCCGGATCCTCTTCCGCCTGCAGCAGCAGCCGCATGGCGGCGATGGGCGTCTTGATCTGATGCGCCCAAATCGTGTAGTATTCCACCATCGCCTCGTACGCCCGGTCCTTTTCGTAGATGATCGCGGAGCGTTCCCGGTCCAGGAGGCGGATCAGTTCCTGGTAATCCTTCTCCAGCAGATGATCCGATTCCGGCAGGGGAACATCGGGAACGGTTATCTGATCGCGCAGAGACACCAGCGTCCGGTGGCTGCGGCAAAACGCCCGGAACCGGACGAGCCCGACGACGCACAGGAAAAGGACGGAGAGCGCCGCGGCGTACAGAATCGGTTCCAGCGGAAGCTGATACAGGGCGAACACGGACGCAAAAATGCCCAGCGACACCGCCGCCGCGGCGATGAGCGGGCGATGCTGCTTCACATACGTGCCCATAAGTCCCCATTCCATCCGTTTGTCTTTCATCGTTCCACCAGCTCCATTTCCGCGGCCGTTTGTTCCGCGCTTGCGTCATTCCACCATGTAGCCGAGCCCTTTTTTGGTCACGATCCAGTTTTCCAGGCCGATTTCAGCCAGCTTTTTGCGCAGCCGCGCCATGTTGACGGTCAGCGTGTTGTCGTCGATATACTGATCGTTTTCCCACAGCCGCTGCATCAGATCCTCCCGTGAAACGATCCGTCCCGCGTTTTCCATCAGCACCTGCACAAGTCTGAAGTCGTTTCTGGTCAGCTCGACTTTTTTGTCCTTCCAGGCGAGGGTGGCGTCGCTCAGGTTCAGCACGACCCCGTTGTGCTCCAGCACATGGGCATGTCCCTGCAGGGAGTAGGCGCGGCGGAGCAGAGCGCCAACCTTCGCCGTGAGCACATGAAGATCGAACGGCTTGTTGATGAAATCGTCCCCGCCCATGTTCATGGCCATGACGATGTTCATCTGGTCCGCGGCGGAGGACAGAAACACGATCGGCACGCCGGAAAACTTGCGGATTTCGCTGCACCAGTGAAAACCGTTGAAAAACGGAAGCATGATGTCCAGAAGCACAAGATGCGGTTCGAAGCGCCTGACTTCATCGGCCACCTGACGGAAATTGGTCACGCATGCGACCTCATAGCCCCATTTGCCGAGATGATCGGCGATCGTGCCGGCGATCGTCAGGTCGTCCTCCACAATCATGATTTTGAACATGGCCTCGCCTCCCCAGCAACCATTATACACCAAAAAAATGAGCGGCCCCGCTCCCCCTGGCTGGGGGAGAGGACCGCTTTCGGACATGAATGTTGAACATCAAAGGTTGACGGCGGAGTCCCCGTATCCGGAATAGGGGGATGGGGAGGAACCGCCGGCCGGCTTCTGGCCGGTCTGCATGGCCACGCCGGATTCGGGCTTGTCCTTTTCCTTGCCCGCCTCCGAAGTCATTTTGCTGTTGCCCATGAAGACGCCGCCCTCGCTGATGACGAGCTTCTGCGTGGAAATGTTCCCCTGCAGCTTGCCGGTGGAATGGATGGAGAGCGACTGCTGCGCGGTCACGTTGCCGCGCACGCTGCCCGCGATGATGACGCTGCGGGCTTGAATATTCGAATGGGCGACGCCCTTTTGGCCGATCGTCACATCTCCCTTGCATTCAATGTCGCCCACGATCTTTCCCTCGATGCGGATGCTGGCCTCGCTTTTCAGATTGCCTTCCAACACTGTGCCTTCGCCGATGAGCGTATCCGTGGAATCGGGATGAATTTTTTTTCGTTTGAACATCGATGTACCACCCTTCTGATGCTGGATTCCTCAGTTTTTCATATAGGGCCGCGGGTCGACCGGGGTGCCGTTCTTGATCACTTCATAGTGCAGATGCGAACCGGTGCTTCTTCCGGTGGAGCCGACGTGGCCGATGACATCGCCCTTCTGCACTTTGTCGCCCTTTTTGACGATGATTTTGCTCAGGTGCATGTAATGCGTCTTGATGCCTCCGCCGTGGTTGATGATGATGTTGTATCCCTTGCCGGTATCGTACTGGGCATGGATGACCTGGCCGTCCGCCGTCGCGTACACCCGGTCCCCGGTGTTGCCGTCCAGATCGATGCCCGAGTGGTAGCTGGCCCGGCCGGTGAAAGGATCCTTCCGGTAGCCGAAGCTGGATGTGATCCTGCGCTTGTCCAGCGGCCAGATGGACGGGGTGATCCGCTGCTGATGCATGTACTCCAGCACCTCATCCCTGGCTTCGATCAGATCTTCGTGCAGCTGATCGATCTGGCCGTCAAGGGCGATGAGCCGGTTCAACGTGAAGTCGGCAAATGCGTCAAAATCGTCCACCTCCTGGAACTCGCCGCCCATATCGCGGGCCTCGCCTGAAGACGAGGAGGACGCGACCGTCACCGGGTTCGTTTTATTGGAAGCGGTTTCACCCGTCAAACCTCTCAATTCCTGTTCCAGTTCTGCCAGCTCGTCGATTTTCATCTGTACCTGGGCGGCCTGTTCGGAAAGGGAAAGAATTTCCTGCTGCAGCTTCTCGATTCTCGCGTTCTTGGCGATGATCGTCTCGTTCAGCTCGCTTTCCTTGAGCGACAGCTTCTCTTCCAGCGACTGCAGCACTTCCAGGTTGCGTTGATGGATTTCGTTCAGGTAGACGATGCTGGCGGCCATTGCCAGGACGACCAGCAGGAGGAAGACCGGAAGCAGGCGCGGGATTCTCAGTCGAACGGTGGATTTTCCGGAATCCGGCACGATCAGGAAAGTATATTTTCTCTTGTAGAACGGAATTTTCATGACTGCTCCTTTCGCCAATCTGCTCCAATTTCAGCTATGGTTGGTTCCACCAATCCCCCGGGAAATTTCCGTTATATGGAAGAAAATTGCAAGCGAGTTCCAATTACCTGCCAACAAGTTCCATTGACCTATGCGGACAGTTTTTTTACTTCGCCATGAATTTCAAAAAACCTTCCTGATAGACGAAACTTTTTGATTTTGCCCAGCGAAAAAGAGGATTTTTGTAGATCTGTGGCGAATCGTTTTGTATTGATGCGTGGGGGAATCTGGAAGCTGGAAGAACACCTGGAGAAAATCCGCGAAGGTGCGGCTGTTCCCCTGGAAAGGAGCGGAATCATGGTCAAACTTGCGGGGATTGACATCGGCAATGACAGCATCAAGGTGGTGCTGGACGGGGTGAGGGAGCCATTTATCATCCCCAATGTGATCGCGCCGGGCTATGAACGGATGATTTTGCAGGAAGAGGATTCGCCGATCAAGGCGCTGGATGTCATGGTCCACTCTCCCGCTTTGAAACGGAACAACCAACGGTATTTCGTCGGGCTGTTGGCGATAGAGCATGAGGACAATCTGGAACTGGAGGAAACCGACAACAAGGCGGTGTCCGATCAGTCGCTGATCGTCGCCCTGACCGCGCTCGCCTACGCGGGATTGGTGACCCAGTCGCTGAACGGAGCCGATACGCTGGAATATGTGGTCGGCACCGGCCTGCCGGTGCGCAGCTTTGCCCGGTATCACCAGAGGCTGCAGGACCGGCTTGTCGGAGAGCATGAGATCACGTTCCTGACGACGCCCCAGTTCCGCAACCGCCGGGTGCGCCTGCTCATCCGCCGCGCGGAAATCTCCATCGAAGGGGCAGCCGCGCTGTACAACCTCGCGACCCACGACAGCCTGCAGGTGAAGGATGAGGAGCTGTATTACGGCTGCATCGGCATCTGTGAAATCGGCGCGCTCACGACGGAATTTCCGGTCATCAAGCGGATGGCCATCGACAACCATTTCAGCCACGGGGAGCACATGGGGCTGGCGAGCTACCTGGACGCCATCATCCGGGATGTGGAGGACGCCCACGGCTACACGTTCCCGAGCAGGGCGAAGCTGGTCCAGCGGATCAAGACGCGCAACTACTCCGTGCAGCTGATCGGCGAAGGCAAGGCCGACATCAAGCCGATCGTCGACCAGTATTTTTACCGCGCCGCGCAGCGGATGGTCGAGCTCATTCGCAAGCGGTGGAAGAAGTACCCGGACATCCAATGCTTCTATGTGGTCGGCGGAGGCGCCGAGGCGCTGAAGCCGTACCTGCAGGAGGTGGCCGGGCCGATGCGGCTCCGGTTTGTCGAGGACAGCGAGTTGCAGAACGTGTACGGCTACCTGAAGCTCGTGCGCAGCCGCATGAACATGGGCGTCGGCGGCGACGGGTAATCCGCCGGCGCCGCGGTGTGGCCGCGAACGGCCGCGTGCGGCGCTCGTGCAGGGGCCCGATCGGTCGCGTACCGTCGCGAACTGGCGCATGCTGAACGCTAACGGAACTGAGCGACCTTATTTCGCTCAAAATCGGCATGTTTTGCACGCTAACGGAACTGAAAGACCTTATTTCACCTGTTTTCATCGAATCGGACGGCAAAACGGGCAAATAAGGTCTCTCAGTTCCGTTAAATTTTTTTTCGCCCCAAACACGAAGAAATAAGGTCTTTCAGTTCCCTTAGAATGTTTTCATTACTTTCAAGACGTTCCAGGGGTTCAGTGAGGCGCCGAAGGGCGCCTTTCTTTGTCATTGTAAACGGCGGGCGGGATGGAAATGCTAATGGGGCGAGGGGGTGCGCCTGTTGATCTGGTTGTTGCTGCTCCTGGCGGTGCTGGTGCTGCAGCCGGTCATCATCGGTTTGTCGGAACACAGGAACCCGGAAAAAGCGCTTGCCTGGATCTTTGTCGCCACATTACTGCCTCTGGCGGGACTCATCCTTTTTTATTACATAGAAAAGGAATTCAGGCCCCAAAAATACAGCTTGCAAAGTGCCTCGCGCGCCTTGCGGGTAGGCCCGAATGGTACCGGCACCTTGCCCGGTAGTTTGCGACAAGACCTGCAGCAGCAGGATGTTGCGCGGCACCAAATTGACGAGCGGCAAAATGATGCGCAGCATCTGCAAGCCGCGCAGCATCAAGAGGACGCGCAGCGGCTTGAACCGCCATGCGGCACCCGGGACGGCGCCGCTGTCCCGCTGCGCCGTCTGCCGCCATCGCCGGTGATCGGGTGCAGCCGGTCCGAGGTGCTGGCGGAAGGCGAGCTGGCGTTTCAGGCCATGCTGGAAACGATGGAAAGGGCGAAGGACCATATTCATGTGGAGTTTTACACGATCCGGGATGACGGCATCGGCACCAGTTTTCAGCGCATGTGGATCCGAAAGGCGCGGCAGGGAGTGAAGGTGCGGATCCTTTACGATGGACTGGGAAGCAAGGACCTGTCCGACGCCTATGTGCAGGCGCTGCGCGAGGAAGGGGTGGACATCCGCTGCTTCCTGCCGCCGCGAACCTTTTTCCGGGCAGGGCGCATCAATCACCGCAACCACCGGAAGGTGGCGATCGTCGACGGGTGGACCGGTTTCCTGGGCGGGCTGAACATCGGAGATGAATATATCGGCAAACATCCCGAACTCGGCTATTGGCGCGACACCCATCTGAAACTGGAAGGCGAAGCGGTGCGGGAACTTGAGCGGTTGTTTCTCCATGATTGGGCTTCGGCAAGCGGCGAGCCGCTCAACGAGCTGCACAAAATGTATCTCGGCGAGGAGCGGGCGGACGGAGCGATGCCGGACCGCCATGCGGGGTTGCCGGGCGACGCGAAGGTTCGGGCGCAAACCGATGATGCCGGCGAGCCGGTGCAAATCATCGCCAGCGGACCGGATACGGGGGAACCGGGCATCCTGTACGGTTACCTCTGCCTGCTCCATTCGGCAAGACGCACGATCCTGTGGACAACGCCCTATTTCATCCCCGACGCGGCGGTCTGCAAGGCCCTGAAATCGGCGGTGCTCTCCGGCGTCGACGTGCGCATCCTTCTGCCGTACAAACCCGATCACCGCCTTGTGCAGCTCGCTTCCCTGTCCTATGTGAAGGAACTGCTGCAGGCGGGGGTTCGTTTTTATTTGTACAAAAAAGGATTCATCCACGCCAAGACGCTTGTCGTGGACGACGCCGCGGCCGCCGTCGGAACGGCCAATCTGGACCTGCGCAGCCTGTACAAAAATTACGAACTGACGGCGTTCCTGTATCACCCGCGGGCGATTCGCAAGCTGAAGGAGGATTTCGCACGGGATCTGGAAGAGAGCGAGGAACTGCGGCTGGACCGGCTGCCTTCAGACTGGAGGCGAAACATGGCGATTTCGGCGTTGACGCGGGTGCTGTCACCTTTGCTTTAATGCGGCGGCCGGCGGGGAACATTGCGGGAAGGAGATCAGGGCAGTGGATGAACTGGCGTCAGCCTTTCCCAGGGCCGGCGGATTCCCCAAGGTGGCTGAGCACCGCATCGACGGACTGGGGCGGCACCCGCTCGATCAGGTCGCCCGTTTGCCGCAGCCGGTCCGCCACCGTCAGCAGGTTGAACTGCTCGGGCCGGACTCCGCGCCGCACTTCCTCCCACGTCAAAGGAGTCGACACCGCGGCGTGCGTGTTGGCGCGCGGCGTGTAGGGGGCGGCCAGCGTTTTTCCGTGCCAGTGCTGCAAATAATCGATGTAGATCCGGTCGCCCCTCGCTTTTTTGTGCCGCTCCACCGTGAACAGGCGGGGATGCGTCTCCGCCAGATATTCGGCGATAAAGCGGCCGACCTTGCGCAGCTGCTCAAAGGTGTAGCCTCTCCGGATCGGCACGTAAATCTGGATGCCGGTGGCGCCCGATGTTTTCGGCACGCTCCGGATGTGGAGCGAATGGAGCAGGTCGCCGACGATGGCCGCTGCCTCCATGACGCGCGGATCCTTCTCCAGCGACGGATCGATATCGATGATCCATTCGGCGGGAAGCGGGTCGTCCACAAAATGGAGAGAAGGATGGAATTCGAGGCAGGCGAGATTGCCGAGCCACAGCAAGGTGGGAAGCGAGTCCAGGACGACGTAGCGGACGCCTTTGAAGGCGGCGGTGCGGACAAAATCGGGGGCGGGCTCGGGGCAGTTTTTCTGGTAAAAGGAAGGTCCGTGAACTCCGTGGGGAAAACGGATGGTGGTCAGGTAGCGGTCGCGGCAGTATTTCAGCAAAAAAGGGGACAGAAGCACCAGACTGCGCAAATAATCCAGCTTCGTGATGCCGGCTTCGGGAAACAGCAGTTTGTCAGGATTGGTCACTTTCACCTCGCAGCCTTCCACCTCGATGATTTCTCCGGCCGCCGAGCCGGTTTTTAAGCCGGTCACTGAGCCGGTTTTTGAGCCGGTTTTTGAGCCGGTTTTTGATCCGGTTGCGGAGCGCATGCGAATTCCCCCATTCGTCGGATGGCAGGTTTGTTGTGCGAACCTTTTTGTGCAGACTAATGGATGGCGGCATTTCGTTCGAAAGAGAGGAGGAAAAAATCGCAGGTGACCCTGGAACCGATTGTGCCCTTTGAACCGGTCGGAGCCGAAACGATTCCCGAAGGAGAGCGGTGGACCGCCCAGATCAAATGGGATGGAGTGCGGATTCTCACTTATTATGACGGGCGGGAATGGAAACTATTCAATCGCAAACGGCGGGAACGGACGTTCCATTATCCCGAACTGGCCGATATCCGCGCCTGGTGTTCGGCCCGTTCCGTCATCCTGGATGGGGAAATGATCGCCCTCGGGCCGGACGGCAAGCCTTCCTTCCATGAGGTGATGCGGCGCGACGGCATCCGCCGGCTGGAGCGGGTGAAAGAGACGGCGAGGATCGTTCCCGTCACCTATATGGTGTTTGACATCGTCTATTGCGACGGGGAATGGGTGAACAGGCTGAAGCTCGCGCAAAGGCAGGAGATACTGCGGCAGGTCGTCATCCCCGGCGAACACGTCCAGATCGTTTCGTCGCACTCCGATGCCCGCGCCCTGTTCGAGGTCGTGAAAGGGCAGGGGATGGAAGGGATCGTCGTCAAGGATCTGAACAGCGGCTATGCGATCAACGGAAAGGACGATCGTTGGAGGAAGATCAAATGTTACCGCGACCTGAACGCAGTCATCGGCGGAGTGACGATGCGCGGGGGGATCGTCAACGCTGTGTTGCTGGGGCTGTATGACGACAAAGGCCGGCTGCATTATATCGGCCACGCGGGAACCGGCCGGCTGACGCGGGAAGATTGGCGCCTGCTGACGGAGCGCATCCGTCCCCTTGTCCAGCGGGACATGCCCTTTGCAAACCGGCCGGATCGGCACAGGGACGCCATTTGGGTGCGGCCGCTAATCACGGCGCGCATCCAGTACGCGGAATGGACGGAAGGCCGTTCCCTGAGGCAGCCGAGCATCCAGGCGTTTGTCGATGTGCCGCCGGAACAATGTACATTTTTATATATATAGCATATATCGATAGCGCCTGCCCCTGCCCGTGCCTTATCTGGCGACAGGTTCCTCGCTTGCGCCGGATTTCCGTCCCTTTTTCCCGGTACCGGACGTTCCGGTTCCCGCTCCGGATTTTGCTCTCTTTCCGCCTCCAGTGCCGGTTCCCGCTCCGGTTTGCGCCTTTCCATCCTTTCGCACCGCCTCCAGGCTGGCCTGCAGGGCGGCCATCAGGTCGACCACATTGGTCTTCGGCTTCTCCGGCACCGCCTTCACTTCCTCGCCCGCCACTTTTTTCTCAATGAGCTCCAGCAGCGATTCCCGGTATTCGTCCCGGTATTTTTCCGGCTCAAAAGTGGTGGACAGCTGTTCGATCAGCATCTCCGCCATCTTCAGCTCCTTTTCGTTCACTTCCGCTTGCTGCGGCAAATTGGGGACCTGCTGGACCGGGCGAATCTCGTCGGGATAAAAAATCGTCTCCATGGCCAGGCAGTTGTCGATGATGCGAATGGCGGCCAGGCTGCTCTTGGTGCGAATGGCGACCTGGGCGATGCCGATTTTTCCCGTCCGGCGCAGCGCTTCCAGGAGCAGGCTGTAGGCGTTGGCTCCGGTTTCCCCGGGGGCAAGGTAGTACGTTTTTTGAAAATAAATCGGGTCGATTTCCTTCAGGTCCACAAAATCGAGAATGCGGATTTCCTTTGACGCATCCGGCAGCAGGGCATCCAGCTCCTCCTTTTCGAACAGCACGAACCTGCCCTTCTCATACTCGTATCCCCTGGCGATGTCCTCCCATGCCACCTCCGTTTCGCAGTGCTGGCATTTGCGGATATAGGACAGCGGCGTGCCGCATGCCTTGTGGATATAGCGAAGGGAAATGTCCCGGTCTTCCGTGGCCGTGAACATTTTGACGGGAATGTGGACCAATCCGAAGCTGATGGCCCCTTTCCAGACCGTATGCAAATCAAAAACCTCCTTCTGCAAGCGTCAGATCGGAACTACCCTTAAGGTGTCCCAAAAAGCCGATGCTTACATCGGAGGTTCCGGTTTTTTGAACGTTCCTGAAATTTTATCCGTTCAGGGCGGCCACATAAATCTCGAATTCCCCGATCTGGTCCAGCACGAGGGAAACCGCCACCGCCTTGGTGCGGATGACGTCCTGATGCTCCGGCCCGTTGATGACAACCGGCGGGGTAATGTCGATCGTGATGCCTTCGTTGTACATGATGCTGCTGGCGTTTCCGCTGATCATGTTGCCCAGTTCGGAAATGGCGCTCAGAGCCATCTCGTCAATTTCCGTCACCGTGTAACCGCCCATCATGCCGGAAACGATTTTCAGCGCCACATGCTGCGGAAAACCGAACACGACATTGCCTTTCATCTGGCCCAAAACGCCGATTTTCAGCCAGATGTAATCGTCCCGGTACTCGATGACCGTCAGGCTGACGTTTCCCCGCTGCGGGGAAATGGCACACATCTGTTCCAGAACCAGGGTTGCTGATTGTAGAAACGGATTGATATGTGCGGCTTGAATTTGCATGACTTGTTCCCTCTCCTTGACTTTCTGCAGCTCCGAAAATTCAGTCGGATCCGGGAAACCGGGAATTTTCGGCAGCCCAGCCGCCATGGGGAACGGACTTGTGAAAGCGCTCCCTTTAGGCCTGTGGCTTTGCGTCTGCCACCTTTCGGTGGTGTTGCCCTTTCGATATTGACTTTAATATACCATACGAACCGGAAGGATTGGAATATTTTTTCCGGATTTTGTCGAAAATCCCCGGACTAATCGCATAATCATGCTTTTTGTTGCATAGGCAATAGGTCGCGCAGGGGTGTGGGAATCCGGGTCACGGGTCAAGCGTGGGGAGTCCGGGTCGGGAGTAGAAAGCGGGGTTGTCGGAAACCATAAGGGCAAATGAAAGCAAAAAGGAGTGAAGAAGGTTGGCCGATAAAAACCTTGATTCCTTCGATTCGGATCACGAAGGCCGGGAAGACCTGTATGTCGATATTGACCGCATGACCAACGAAGGTCTTGCGGGCGGGAGAATCCTTCCGGGCCGGAACGGTCTGATCGAAGACGACACGACGCATACGATGGACCAGGAGTTGGAGGAAACCACGACCCGGAACGCTGACGAGGAGGAGCGGTGAAGAATGGATGCAAAGCGCGCCCAGGAAATTGTGGCTGCGGAAGAAACGATTCCGGTTCAATATAATGGAAGCCTGATCTGGATCGACAGCGTGGATCCCGAGCGCCAAACGGCCAGAGTGCACCCGCAGGACAATCCGGGACAGGTCATGGAGGTTCCTGTGGACCGCCTGCAGGAGATGTAAACCCGGAGTTTGTCCCGGCGGTTTTTCCGGCTGTTCTCCTCGGGAGAAATGCGTTATTTCACGCAGCGGATTTGTGCTGCCCCGGCCGATGCATGCGCCGGGGCATTTCGCATGCTCATTTGCCTGCAAAATCCCGCTCGGGATATAATGATCTAAAACGTGCGGAGGTGGCAGGACCGATGGGTTCGCCTCATCGTTATGTGTCCCGGTCGGAGGAGGATACGGCCAGGCTGGCCCGCGAGCTGGCGGCCGCGGCGGCAAGGCCGGGCACCGTCATTACGCTGGACGGAGACCTGGGGGCGGGGAAAACGGCATTTTCCCGTCATTTTGCCGCAGCCATCGGGGTGGAGGATACCGTCAACAGTCCCACCTTCACCATCATCAAGGAGTACGAAGGCAGGACGCTGCCGTTGTATCATATGGATGTGTACCGGATCGGGGAAGCCGAGGCGGAGGAGCTCGGGCTGGACGAATATTTTTTTGGCGGCGGCGTCACCTTGATCGAATGGGCGGACAATATCGCAAGCCTGCTGCCGGATGAGCGCCTTTCGATCCGGATCGAGGGGTCCGGCGGCGGGGAAAGGGTGTTTCAGATCATCCCCTACGGAGCGGCTGCCGAAGAAGCATGCAATTTATTGAAACGGAGCGGTATGATTTCATGACCAATGATCAACAATCTTTGTCGCCGCGCGGGGATCGCGGGGATTTGCGGTCCCGGCGCTTGCTGGCGCTGGACACTTCCACTGCGTGCCTGTCCCTGGCCTGGTTTGAAAACGGGGAACTGAAGGCGGAAACGGAGCTGATCGGTGAACGCAACCATTCCGTCATGGCGGTGCCCGCATTGAAATCGCTGGCGGAATCGGCCGGGAGCAAGCTGGAGCATGTCGGAGCGGTGGCGGTCGGCCAGGGCCCGGGTTCCTATACGGGCGTGCGGATCGGAGTCACTGTGGCCAAAACGCTCGCATGGACGCTGCAGGTGCCGCTCATCGGCGTGTCGAGCCTGAAGGCGCTGGCTCTGTCGGCCTGGCAGCAATGTGCCGGCATCGCCCATGGCGGCGCAAGGGGCGACCACGCGCCCGGCCGGACGCGCTGCCTGATTGTGCCTTTCATGGATGCCCGCCGGGGGCAGGCTTATACCGCAATTTATGCTGCGGAACACGCGCCAGCCAGCGAGGCGAAAGGCGCGTCGAATCATGCGGCTGTGGAGCCGGTTCGGCTGACCGCGCTTCAGGAAGACGGGGTCATGCTGGTCGATCGCCTGCTGGACAAGCTGAGGGAGCTCGGTCAAAATCGGGAAGTGGATCGGATCGTGTTCACCGGCGACACCGGGGCCTTCGGGCAGCAGCTGGATGCCTTTGCCGCCGGGGCTTCGCAGGAGGAAGGTCCGCGGATGGAAATCCTGCCGCTGGCCATGAAGGCGTCGGCCATCGGAACATTGGCGATTGCCGAGGGAACCTTGCTGGAAGGGGATGCGGTCCATTCCTTCGCGCCGAACTATACGCAGCTGGCCGAGGCCGAAGTGAAGCTGCTTGCCCGCCGGGCGGCGGAGGCTGCGGAGGCGAAGCGGGGATGAGCGGGGATGTGAAGGTCCGCCGGATGACCGTCGGAGATATCGAGCAGGTGCTGCGGATCGAAAAGGAAAGCTTCACCCTGCCGTGGACCGCCGCCGCGTTTTTCAATGAACTGACCAACAATCCGTTCGCCCGCTATCTCGTTCTTGAACTCGGGGACCAGATCGTCGCCTACGGAGGCATGTGGACAATCATGGACGAAGCCCATGTGACCAACATTGCCGTACGTCCCGGTTACCGCGGGAAGCGCCTCGGGGAGCGGATCCTGCGCGAGCTGATGGTGCTGGCGGCCGCGTCGGGGCTTGCCAAAATGACGCTGGAAGTGAGGGTATCCAATACGATCGCCCGGAACCTGTATGAAAAATTCGGGTTTGAAGCCGCCGGGCTGCGAAAGGGGTACTATTCCGACAACGGGGAGGACGCGCTGATCATGTGGGCGGAGCTGCCTTCAACCGAAACGGATCAGAAAGGGGGAGAGGAACAGGGTGAAACCGGCATGCCGAATTCTGGCCATTGAAACAAGCTGCGACGAAACCTCGGCGGCGGTCGTGGAAAACGGGACGATCGTCCTGTCCAACGTCGTGTCCAGCCAGGTGCAGGTGCACAGGCAGTACGGAGGGGTCGTGCCGGAGATCGCTTCCCGCAAGCATGTGGAGAGCATCACCTGGATCATTGAGGAGGCGTTGAGGCAGGCCGGCATCGGCCGCTCGGAGCTGTCCGCCGTTGCCGTCACCCAGGGGCCGGGACTGGTCGGGTCGCTGATCGTTGGGCTGGTCGCGGCCAAAACGCTGGCGGCCGCCCTGGATGTCCCGCTCATCGGCGTCCATCACATCGCCGGCCATATCTATGCCAACCGGCTCGTGGAGGAACTAAAGTATCCGCTGGTGGCGCTGGTCGTTTCCGGAGGCCATACGGAATTGGTGCACGTGCCGGAGCCGGGGGTATTCCGGATCATGGGACAAACCCGCGACGACGCCGCGGGAGAAGCCTATGACAAGGTGGCGCGAGCCCTTGGACTGCCATATCCCGGAGGACCGCATATTGACAGGCTGGCCGCCGACGCGGATGTCCCCGTCCAGCTTCCCCGTTCCTGGCTGGAGGCGGATACATATGATTTCAGCTTCAGCGGGTTGAAGTCCGCGGTGCTGGCGCTGATCAACCAGGCGAAGATGAAGGGGGACGTGGTGAATCGGCCGGGTGTGGCCCGCGGGTTCCAGGAAGCCGTGATCGAGGTGCTGGTGGGAAAAACGCTGCGCGCCGCCCGGGAAACAGACGCCAGGCAGGTCGTTCTGGCGGGGGGTGTGGCCGCCAATCGCGGCTTGAGGGAACTTCTATCGCGAAGCTGCCGCGAGGCCGGTCTCCCGCTCATCGTTCCCCCGGTGGAGTATTGCACGGACAATGCCGCGATGATCGCGGCGGCTGCATGGCTGAAGTGGGAACGAAAGCAGTTTTCTCCGCTGGACATCAAAGCGGAACCGATCATGAAGCTGGAAACCTGGTGAACAAATGATCAAGGGGTTGTGGACGAAAATTATCCACAACCCCTGTGCATATCGTGGATAAGTCCAAAAATGTATTGTTTTTCCTGGGCCGAATGTGTGGAGAAAAAGCTGGACAATTTTTTCAGAATGCGTGGATATGTGGATAAACAGAAAACGTGCCGCCTCATAGCAAAAACGTTTCAATCAGCTTGCGGACGCCTTCCTCATTGTTGCTCGCGGTGATGTGATCGGCAACCCGTTTCAGGGCGTCCACCGCGTTGCCGACGGCAACTCCGAGTCCGGCCGCCTGCACCATCCCGACGTCATTGAGCCCATCTCCGACGGCGATGACCTCTTCCATTCCGATGCCGAACCGCTCCGCCAAAAACTTCACGGCATGAGCTTTCGTTCCCTCCGGATGGGTGAACTCCAGGTAGTGCGGCTTGGACTTGGTAATATACGCGATTCCGTCCAGCTGAGGAGCGATTTCCTCGCGAATGCGGTCCAGATATGCGGGCTCGCCCGTGAGCAAAATTTTCGTCACCCGTTCTCCGGCCAGCTCGCCGATTCGCGGATGGACTTCATACGGCACGCCTGTCAACTGGCTGTAGGAGCGGCTGAACTCGTTGTCTTCGCTGCAAAACAGGCGGTCATCCACATACGCCTGGGTATGGATGCGCCGTTGTTCCGCAAAGGCAAACACGATGCGCGCGGCCTCGGCCGGAAGCCAACGCTCATAAAGCACCTTTTCATCCTGCAGCGTCTTGACCAGCGAACCCTGGTACGTGATGATCGGAACATCCAGTTCAATCTGCCGCGCGATCCGTTTGGCCGACGCGAACATTCTGCCGGTGGCCAGCGTGACGACCACTCCGCGTTTGACCGCCCGGGCAAGCGCCTCCCTTGTCCCGGGTGTCACCTGAAGATCATCGGTCAGCAGCGTATCGTCGATGTCGCTGACCAGCATTCTGTATGTCATGATGAATCCGGCTCCTTTCCTCTCCCTGGCCGTCTGTTTTTGTTCGCGTTTGAGACGGCGGTCCTTCTTGATGCGGTTTTCTCCTATCTTATCGGAACCGGCGGACACCGGCAACGGTTGCCGGGGCGCTGGCTGACATGGAAGGCGGCAAAATCTGACGGACATGTTTGTCCGTCAGAAAAGGAAAGAGCCTTCCAACGGTCAAACATGTCCGTCAGAAGGCACCGTCCCCGGGAATATTGAGCTAGCTCCAGATGTGTCCGATGGAACGAATCGTCCGGTTGAATTCGTCGAGCCGGTTGTCCAGGCGCCGTCCGTTCCAGTAATCGGTGGCAAAACTGTTCAGGAAGTTCACATAATCCCGGTTGGGCGAAATGAACACACGCTGCACATGGGGGTGCATGTTGCGCACACTCGATTCGATGATTCGCGTCAGTTTGGGCGACAATTTCTCGCTGCCGGACGCGGTGTACAGGTTGTTGGTCCGCGTGGCCAGAAGGCGCGGGGCGGTCTTGCGGGTGCCGGCATACGCCCTGCCGGTGTAAATGTCGTAGACCCCTTCCGATGTCCCGGCATTGTTCACATCCGGTGATCCGCCCGACGTGTAGGTGCCTGTGGAGGACTGGTCCGTCATGACGCCGACATAGGCGTTCCGGTCGGTGATGATGACGGCGGCGGCGGCAATGCCCTGGATCTTGTCAAGCTGGTACATCGCCTGCTCGCTGATGAACAGCCTTTCATTGTTGTGGATATCGGCGCCCGCCGCCCGCGAACCTGCCCGCAAACCTGCCTTTGAACCCGCCTGAGATCCCGCGTCCGTCAGACGGAACGGGCGAGCGCGATCGAATGTGCGGCCCGCCCCGGATTCGCTGTCGCCGCGGGTCGCCCGCACGCTGCCGTAGTCGGAGTTGCTGTCGCGAAACTGTTCCAGATAAAAGTTGCCGCATCCCGCCGCCGCGAGGAAGAAAACCGCCGCGGCCGCCAGCAGAGCAACCCGATTCACTCGCTTGAATCGCTTGTGCATCCAACCATCACTCCTCATCCTTCCGCGTCTTTTTTAACATGGATCGAGGGCGCTGAATTATGCGCGCGGACGGATGGTTATACTGTGGAAAAAATGAAAAAAAACAGACGGGAAAATCGCCAAAAACGTTGAAATGTCGCGGTTTCCGAACAATTTGTGAACATTGTGCGGGGACAAATTGACAAACGGTGGCATCGTATTTATAGTTAAGTAAGACTTGGGTTGGTTGCGTGTTGCTGTCCATCTCGACAGTGGCAATAGATTCACGGCACCAATGGCATTTTTGCTCAATTACAAGGGAATTGGGGTTGATGAAAAGGTGAATCGGTGGAAACACGGGAAGCGCATCATGATGGGACTGGCCATGCTAGCGCTTGCACTGAGCGGCTGCAGCCTGAAGAACCAGGGCGAGGCGAACCCGCTGAATCCGAAGGGCTCGGTGGCGGAAGAGCAGTACTGGCTCATTCTTCTGTCCATCGGCGTGATGGTGTTCGTCATGGCTGTCGTATTTATTCTGTTTTTCTATGCCGTTGTCCGCTTCCGCAAGCGTCCCGGCCAAACGGGAATTCCGAAGCAGGTGGAAGGCAACCACAAGCTCGAAATCATCTGGACGGTTATCCCGATCATCCTGCTGACGATTCTTGCGGTTCCGACGGTGGCCTACACCTTCAAGCATGCGGAGGACTACTCATCGGCGCCTCCGGAAGAAGTGCTCAAGATCAAGGTCACGGGTCACCAGTTCTGGTGGGAATTCGAGTATCCGGACTACGATATCGTGACGGCACAGGATCTGTGGATTCCGGTGGGCAAGACGGTGTTCGTGGAACTGCACGGGGCAGACGTCATCCACTCGTTCTGGATTCCGGGTCTCGCCGGCAAGACCGACACGACCCCCGGCGTCACCAGCAAAATGTACTTTGACGCCAAGGAACCCGGCACCTATCTCGGCAAATGCGCCGAACTGTGCGGCGCGGGCCATGCGCTGATGGACTTCAAGGTCATCGCCGTGCCGGAGGAAGAATTCAACGCCTGGGTCGCCAGCATGACCAATCCTCCCGCGACTGCCACCGAACCGGCAGCTGTAACTGGCGAAGAAGTGTTCAAGGCCAAGGGCTGCATCAACTGCCACGCAATCACTCCGAACGGGGCGAGCCTCGGTCCGAATCTGAACAATTTTGGAAACAGACTGACCGTTGGCGGTTACGCGGAAAACACAAGCGATTGGGTGGCCAAATGGCTCATCAATCCGCAGAAAGTGAAGAATGGCGCGACGATGCCTGCAATTCCGCTGACGGACGAAGAAGTGCAAGCTTTGGTCGACTATCTTGCCAGCTTGAAAAACTATGAATGACGCACGCTGATTAAGGAGGTTATAAAAAGGTGGCAGCACATACTGTGAAGCGGTATACGGGCCTGATGGATTGGCTCACGACCGTCGACCACAAAAAAATTGCCATACTGTATCTGTCAAGCGGACTTCTCTTCTTTGTGTTTGGCGGAATCGAAGCGCTGCTGATCCGCATTCAGCTCATGTTTCCGATGTTCAATCTCCTCGATGGCCAAACATACAATGAAGTCCTCACGATGCACGGGACTACGATGATCTTCCTCGTGGCGATGCCGCTCGTGTTCTCCATGATGAATGCGGCGGTGCCGCTGCAGATTGGCGCCAGGGACGTGGCGTTCCCGTTCCTGAACGCGCTCGGATTCTGGACGTTTTTCTTCGGCGGGATCCTGCTGAACCTGAGCTGGTTTTTCGGCGGAGCTCCCGACGCCGGCTGGACGATGTACGCTCCGCTCGCTTTGCGCGAATTCAGCGGAACCGGCAATGACTACTACCTGATCGGCCTGCAGATCGCCGGGATCGGGTCGCTCTTGAGCGGCATCAACTTCCTGGCGACGATCATCAACATGCGCGCTCCCGGCATGACTTTCATGCGGATGCCGCTGTTCACCTGGACGACTCTGATCACATCGATGATCATCCTGTTCGCGCTCACTCCGCTGGCGGTCGGGCTGATCGAAATGACCTTTGACCGTCTGTTCGGCGCGAACTTCTACAACCCGGCCGGCGGTGGAAGCCCGGTGCTGTGGGAGCATATCTTCTGGATCTTCGGGCACCCTGAAGTGTATATTCTTGTTTTGCCGGCCTTCGGCATCATTTCCGAAGTCGTATCCACGTTCTCCAAAAAGCGTCTGTTCGGCTACGGATCGATGGTGTTCGCCACATCCCTGATCGGCCTGCTCAGCTTCATGGTGTGGGTGCACCACATGTTCACCGTCGGCATGGGGCCGATCGCCAACGCGCTGTTCGGGATCGCCACAAGCCTGATCGCGATTCCGACGGGGATCAAGATCTTCAACTGGCTGTTCACGATGTGGGGCGGTCAGCTGACCTTCAACACGGCGAGTCTGTATGCCTTCAGCTTCATCCCGTCCTTCGTCATGGGCGGCGTCACCGGCGTCATGCTGGCGCTGCCGTCGGCGGACTACCAGTATCACGACACGTACTTCGTCGTGGCGCACTTCCACTACGTCATCGTTGGCGGCGTCGTGCTGGGGCTGTTTGCGGGCATCTACTACTGGTGGCCGAAAATGTTCGGCAGAATGCTGAACGAAACGCTCGGACAGATTTCGTTCTGGTTCTGGACCATCGGCTTCCATCTCACGTTCCTGATCCAGCACTTCCTCGGTCTCTGGGGCATGCCGCGCCGGGTGTTCACCTACCTGGAAGGACAGGGCTGGGATACGCCCAACTTCGTCAGCACGATCGGGGCGTTCTTCATGGCCGTTTCGGTCATCCTGTTTGTCATCAACATCCTGATCACCTGGGCGAAGAAGCCGAACGCTCCCGCGGACCCGTGGGACGGACGCACACTGGAATGGTCGATTCCTTCTCCGCCGCCTGAGTACAACTTCAAGCAAATTCCGCTCATTCGCGGACTGGACGCTTTCTGGAAAGAGAAAATGGCCGGCAACAAGGAAATGACACCCGCGGAGCCGTTGGGGCCGATTCATATGCCGTCGCCGTCGATCCTTCCGTTCATCATGTCGGTCGGCCTGTTCATATCCGGCATCGGGTTCATCATGTCGAAGTATGAATTCGAGAACAGCTTCCTGATCAGCATTTTCCATTCGTATGCGATCGCGATCCTTGGCCTCGTCATTACGTTCGGATGCATGGTGATCCGTTCGCTGAAGGATGATCACGGGTATCATATCGAACCGGAAGAACTGGAAGAAAAGGGGGTCAAGGCATGAGCGCACATTCCCATCTGGATCACTTGCCGGCGGAACCGGAAAAGGCCACCCTTGAGGGCCGCAACAAGATTCTTGGCTTCTGGCTGTTCCTCGGTGCCGAATGCGCCCTGTTCGGCACCCTGTTCGCCTCCTACATTGCGCTCAGGGGCAACAATATGGGCGGGCCGACGGCCAACGAGCTGTTCGACCTGGCCATCGTCGCGGTGGCAACCTTTATCCTGTTGACAAGCAGCCTGTTCAGCGTGCTGGCGGTTCATTCGATGCATCAACACAACCTGTCCAAGGTGCGCTTCTGGCTGGCTGTTACGGTTCTGTTCGGCCTGGCGTTCCTGGCGCTTGAAATTTACGAGTTTGTGCACTATGTCCATGAGGGACATACGTTCACGTCCAGCGCCTTTGCATCTTCCTTCTATTCGCTGGTCGGCTTCCACGGAGCGCACGTGCTCTTCGGGGTCTGCTGGATCGCCCTGCTGGTGGCGCAGCTGGGGCGCAAGGGTCTGACCGTCGTGACCGCGCCGAAGATTTATGTGGCCGCTCTGTACTGGCACTTCATCGACGTGGTCTGGGTGTTTATCTTTACCGTCGTTTATCTGATGGGAAAGGTAGGTTAAGCCAATGGTTCAGAACGAAACCTCTTCTCAAAAGATCAAGCGGGCGCCCGTGCATGAGGGCATGAAAAACCATTACATTACCTTTGCCTTGTCCATCGTTCTGACGGCGCTGGCGTTCTTCGCCGTGATGAATCCGAACATCCCGTCGGGATTTGTCTACTTCTTCATCGTCATCCTGGCGGCGATCCAGGCGGTGGCCCAGCTTCTGTTCTGGATGCACATGAAGGACCGGGGGCATGTGTACGCCCAGATGGCCTTCATCGTCGCCGCACTGGTATTGCTTCCGATTTTCATCACAGCCTTATTCTGGATCTGGTGGTAATTGCAGCATAGGATCAAAAAGGAGCAAAGCGATTTGCTCCTTTTTTCCTGATATCCGGGGGAGAAAGGGGGAGCTGTATCGTGTTCGGTCTTGAGTATTTCGGGTTCAAGGCGATCTGGAGTCCGCTGTTTCTGATTTTCATCGTTGCTGTCGGCATCCTGTACTGGGGAGTGACGGGCCCCTGGCGCCACCGCTTTCCCGGTTCGGCTCCGGTCCATCCGGCGCGAAGAATTTCGTTTCTGTTCGGACTGTTCCTGATTTACCTGGCCCAGGGCGGTCCGCTGGATCTCCTGGCGCATCTCATGTTCAGTGCCCATATGCTGTCGATGTCGATCTCCTTTCTGGTGGCTCCGGCTTTCATCTGGAAAGGAATTCCCGAATGGCTCATCCACCCGGTCATGGGCAGGATCTACCGTTCCCCGTTCCGGTTTCTGATGAGACCGCTGGTCACGCTGTTTCTGTTCAACGTGCTGTTTTCGGTGTACCATATCCCGCTGGTCCATGACACTGTGATGACGACCTATTGGCTCCACACCCTGGTCTACATCGTGCTCTATGTGGCCTCCTTTCTGATGTGGTGGCCCATCGCCGCCCCGTCCCAGGCGTACCACAACCTGTCATCGTTCCGCAAAATGGCGTATGTGTTTGCCGCCGGCGCGCTGCTCACCCCCGCCTGCGCCCTGATCATTTTTGCGGGGACGCCGGTGTATGCGACCTACAACGATCCGGCCGTCTGGGCCAGGGCGCTCGGGTACTGCGTTCCGGGGAACGCCGAAATGTTTCTGGAACAGTTTGGCGGTCCGGGCTTTTTCAATCCGCTCACCCCGGTGCACGATCAGCAGCTGGGCGGGGTCATCATGAAGCTTGTGCAGGAGTTCAGCTACGCGGGCATTCTGTACAGCATTTTCCACAGGTGGTATCGCACCGAGCGGAAGCAGGACGATGAGCCGGACGAAACCCCGGTGAACCTGATTCCGGAGAGCGGCATGAACCGGGCATAAGTTGCATCGAATGCGCAACGTCCCGGACAATAATCCAGTAACCGGAAACAAGTTTGGAGTGTGAATGGAACCCATGGCACAAGCATTGCCTCTGATCAGCACATCCTTCACCGTACTCAGCGCCATCCTGATGGCGATCGGCTGGCGCCTGATCCGCCAGGGCCGGCGGGAGGCGCATCGCCGCATGATGCTCTCTGCCGCGGCCTGCGCCCTGATGTTTTTTATCCTGTATGTGACTCGCACCTTGCTGTACGGCAGCATGCCCTTCGGCGGGCCGGACAGCCTGCGGGTGTTTTATCTCATTTTCCTGCTGATTCATATCGTTCTCGCCACTGTCTCCGCCGTGTTGGGCATCGTCACGATCACGCTCGGGCTGAAAGGCAGTTTTGCCCGCCACCGCCTGTTCGGACGGACAACGGCAACGATCTGGTTTATCACGGCCATCACCGCCGTCATCACATACGTTCTGCTGTATGTGCTGTACCCGGCGGAAAACACGACCACTTTGTGGGATGCGATATTTTAGGACATGATTGGATCAATCATTCAAATCCACGGATCAAGAGAATCGCACAGTTTCCAGAGGCTGATTCCCACGGAGGCAGATGGGAGAAATCAGCCTCGGGCTGTGCGAATTTACTTTATGTGGTAAAATAAAATTTGTTTGAATAGCCAGTCTTTGGGAAAGGGGTTCAGAGATGCTTCCTTTGAAACTGGAGCGCGTCACCAAGCAGTACGGTGACTACACCGCTGTCAACGCGATCAGCTTCGAGGTGTCCAGCGGGGAAATTTACGGCCTGCTCGGCGCCAACGGTGCGGGAAAAACAACTACGATGCGCATGGTGCTGGGGCTCATTTATCCGGATGATGGCAGCATCCGGTGGAACGGCAAACCGTGGTACAAGGAACTGAACCGGATCATGGGCTACCTGCCGGAGGAAAGGGGCCTGTACCCGAAGGTGAAAATTTGCGACCAGATCGAGTACCTGGCGCGCCTTCGGGGCGTCAGCGCGCAGGATGCGAAAAAAAATCTGAAATGGTGGCTGGAGCGCTTCGAGGTGCCGGACTATTACGACCGGAAGGTCGAGGAGCTGTCCAAGGGCAATCAGCAAAAAATCCAGTTTATCGCCGCCGTCATTCACCGCCCGCAAATTCTCGTGCTCGATGAGGCGTTCAGCGGACTGGACCCGGTCAACGTGGAAATGCTCAAGGATGTGGTGAAGGAACTGCGGGACGAGGGCGCCGCCATTCTGTTTTCCACCCACCGCATGGAGCATGTGGAGGAGCTTTGCCGCAACATCACCGTCCTGCACCGTTCCAACACGGTGCTGCAGGGCAACCTGAAGGAGATCAAGAAGTCGTTCCCCCGGGAATATGTCGTCCTGGCCACGGAGCTGCCGGTTTCCGGTCTCGAGCAAATTCCGGGCGTCCGCGAGGTCCGGCAGCACGAAAACGCGTATGAAATCCGGATCTCCCACCCGGAAATCGCCCAGAAAATCCTGATGCATGCGATGGATCAGGGAGATGTACTCAAATTTGAGCTGCGGGAGCCGACGCTGAACGAAATCTTCATCAAGGCCGTGGGAGGTGAGCGGGAATGAAGGATTTGATGACAGTCATCGGATTCACGTTCGGCAACAAGGTCAGGACCAAATCGTTCAAGGTGACGACGGCCATCCTAGTCATTCTGGCCATTCTGGCTGCCCACATTCCCTTTTTTGCGCAGCTGTTCTCCGGCGATGATGAACCGGCGGTGATCGGCGTGTTCCAGGATGATCGGGGAATCGCGGTCATGCTGCAGAGACAGGCGGATGCGCAGGATCCGAAGCCTTTCGATGTGCTGCTTGTGGAGGATCCCGGCAGTGACGACGAGCGGTTGGAACAAATGCGAACCGGAGTGGAAGAAGGAAATGTGAAGGGCTATGTCCTGTTCGTGGAACAGCCGGAGAGCGCGTTTCCAATGGCCGTGTACTATTCGGATGGCAATTTGGGGCAGGGGCTCCGGAGCAGTCTGACGCAGACGCTTGGCCAGGTGAAAAACGAGATGCTGCTCAGAGAGCTGAACCTGACGCAGGAACAGTCGCGCCAGCTGTTCATGCCGATCTCGCTGGAAACCGAAAGGCTGGATGAAGAAGGAGCAGCCAGGGAAGCGGAGAAGGACCCGATGGAGGAACTGGTGGACTACATTCTCGTGTATATCATGATTGTCGCGCTGTTCATGGGCATCATGATCACCGGACAGTTTATCGCCAGCGAAATCACCACCGAAAAAAGCTCTCGCATCATGGAAATCATCGTCACCAGCGTGGCGCCTTTGACGCAAATGTTCGGCAAGATCATCGGGATGATGATGGTCGGCCTGCTGCAAATCATCCTGTTGGGAGCGGCCATCTTCTTCAGCTTCGTGCTGCCGCATAACCGCGAGGCGGTGGCGGCCATCGACATCGACCTCGGATCCGTGGATCCGCTGTTGATCATCTATTTTATCGTGTTTTATTTCCTTGGATACTTTTTGTACGCGACCCTGTTTGCGGCGGTCGGGTCCATCGTAAGCCGCATGGAGGATCTCGGACAGGCGGTCATGCCGATGACGTTCCTCGTGCTGGGAGCTTTCTACATCGGCATCTTCGGCATCAACACTCCGGAGGCTCCGTTCGTCGTGGCCATGTCCTACGTGCCGTTCTTCTCGCCGATGGCCATGTTCATGCGCATCGGCGTGTCAGACCCGGCATGGTGGGAAGTGGCGCTGTCGCTCGGCATCCTGGCGCTGTCGATCCTGCTGTTCGGCTGGCTGTCCGCCAAGATTTACCGGGTCGGCGTGCTGATGTACGGCAAACGTCCCAACCTGAAGGAATTGCGCAGGGCAATGAAGGCTTACAAAGTGTAATCCGGCTTTAACAGAAACCTCCCATCCGGCTGTGCTGTGGATGGGAGGTTTCTGTTTCATGACGATGGTTGAAGGCCCGAACGCCAGCTTTCATACGCCATCCAGGCCAGGCCGCTAACGATCGTCTGCCGGGCGGCTTCGATGCCGGACTCGACGGACTCCGCCTTGCCGGCCAGCCAAAGGCGGACGCCGCTGTTCCAAATCGTCATGTTTTGAAAGGGAAGGTCCGCCGCGCCCTTTAGCGCCAATTCCGCCGTCTGCACCTGCAGCCGCGGCGTCCAGGTCCATTCGGGCATCTCGCTCTGCAGGCCGAGGGATGCAGGGTCCATGACGAGCTCCTCGGAAGTTTCCCCGGATACGAGCATGCACCGGGCGCGCTTGTCCACGGGAAGGTCGTCCGAACCTTCGACCCCCTGAACGATGAGCGCTCTTTCGAGCTTCATGCGGAGCATCGCCTCCGCCAGTTTGCCGAACACGGTGCCGTGGAAGATGCCCACCGTCAGGAAAGGGGCGTCTGTGAAGCGAAGCATTTTTTCCACCGTGTTGAACAGGGTGCGCATGCCGAGCTCCTCCCTCAGCTTGCGGAAACGGGCGAGGGGAGGACACCACTGTTCCGCGTCGATGATGCGCACAGGCGCCATGAATCGCAGTCCCGCGTCACTGTCTGCGACCCTGCTTGCATCACTGTTTGTGTCTTTGCCCGCTTCCCCGGCTTGTCCCTCTACAGTCGATTGCGGCTTGTCCTCCCGGGTGCTGGCGCGTCGGCGCGCCTCCCTTTCCAGATCGAGGAGCGTGATGCCGTTCTTGGGCGGCAGCCGGGGGCAGGCCGGCAGCGTCACCGGCACGCCGCAGGCGCTCAGCACAAAGGCGGCCGGAAAAGCGGCGAAGAAGGTCCGGACTCTTCCGTCAAAGGGTCCGGCGCAGTCGAGTCCCCCCGCGGCGGGTTCGATCCGGCATTCCGCCCGCAGGGCATCGACAAAGCCGTGGATCTCTTCGGCGGATTCCATCTTGATGCGCTCCGCGATGAGAAAGGCGCCCGCCTGCACATCCGTATATTCGCCAAGGATCAGCGCCTGCATCGCCAGGACCGCTTCCTCATATGTCAAATCCCGCGCCCTTCTTTTGCCGCGGCTCACTTCCCTGAGATATGGTTGCAGCATCTGGTTCAACTCCTTTGCCATTGATCATATCAAAGATGCGTTGCCCGGAAAATACCGTGGGGAGCGGATCCATTTTTCCTGTTTTTCGTTTTCTCCATCAACTGATATGATAGACATGAGAGAATCCGGAACCGGATTCGGGGTTTCGGGATGAAAGCGTTTGTTTATAGCATCAAGCGATCGGAGAGGAGCACGTGTCGATGAAGGATCTCATTGTGGAAACGGCATTTGGCAAGGTGGAGGGCGTCGTCGAGGACGGGGTCCGCGTCTGGAAGGGCATTCCGTTTGCCCGGCCACCCGTTGGCCGGCTGCGGTTTCGCCCTCCGGAGCCACCGGAGAGCTGGAGCGGGATCAGGGATGCGTCCGCCTTTGGACCGTCCGCCATGCAGCGGCGGGCGGCTCCCGGCATGACGGTCAGCGAGGACTGCCTGTATCTGAACATCTGGGCTCCCGCCGCGGATGGACGCAAAAAACCGGTCATGGTCTGGATTCACGGCGGAGGGTTCATGTCGGGATCGGGGGCATCGCCGGCCACCTGGGGCACCTCCTTCGCCCGGGAGGGGGACGTCGTGCTGGTGACGATCAACTACCGGCTCGGTCCCTTCGGTTTCCTCCATCTGGCCGAAATCGGCGGCGAGGAGTATGAGGACAGCGCCAACATCGGCCTGCAGGACCAGGTCGCGGCGCTGCGATGGGTGCGCGACAACATCGAGGCCTTCGGCGGCGACCCGAATCAGGTGACGATTTTCGGGGAATCCGCCGGCGGGCGCAGCGTCGGCCTGCTGCTGGCGATGCCGTCGGCGCGGGGCCTGTTCCACCGGGCCATCATCCAGAGCGGGTCCATCACCGCCTTCGAGACGGCGGACAAGGCTTCCGGCTATGCTGCGGAAATGCTGCGCCAACTCCATGTGGACAAAAACAGCCTCGCCGCGCTGCAAACGATCCCGGCGGAGCGGTTTCTGGAAGCGGCGGAGGAACTGCGCCTGGGGGTGCTGCTGGCGCCGGTTCCCGATGGCAGGGTGCTTCCGGGGATGCCTCTCGACCAGCTGGCCGCCGGTTTTTCCACGGACATTCCGATCCTCATCGGGTTGAATCTGGAAGAATACAAGCTGAACTACTTCATCGAGGGCATCTGGAAAACGCTGGACGAGAGGGGGAAGCTGGAACGTTTCCGGATGATGACGGAACCTTACTGGAGCGAGGTGTCCGCCTATTATCTTGAACGGTTCCGCCCGGATCTGCCACTGGACGATCGAATGATCGCGATGATGACCTTCCACCAGTTCACCTTTGCGGCGCTGCAGATGGCGGACATCAGGGCGAGGCAGGGACAGCCGGTCTGGATGTACCGGTTCGACTGGCGATCGCCTCTGATGGGCGCGGCCCATGGGGTCGATGTGCCCTTCGTGTTCAACCGTGTGGAGCACGCCCCGTGGAACCGTCCGGGCACCGATCTCACGAACGCCCGCCGCCTCGCCCTGGCCATGCACCGGGCATGGATCGCCTTTGCGCGAAACGGGCATCCGAATGCGGAACCATTGCCCGAATGGCCCGCATACCGGCCGGGGGAAGAAAAGGTGATGGTGTTCGACGATGTGTGTTCCGTCGAGCATGACCCTTATCGCGAAGAACGGGGCGTATGGGAGGAAGCCCTGGGCAGACTGGGCATCGAACACCGGCCGAGATTGATCATCGAAGGACAACGGGAGGATCTATGAGCAGCAAACAACCGGCAGGCGGCCCATCCGCCAACACCCCGTCTGCCGCAGCCTCATCCGCGGGCATTGCGAAGGAACAACGAAAGTTGTTCGTGACCGCGGTGGCGCTCGGCATCATGCTCAACCCGCTGAACACGACAACCATTTCCGTGGCTCTGGCCAGAATCCAGGATGATTTTGGCCTGACCTTCTCCCAACTGTCCTGGCTCATATCCACATATTATCTGGCAAGCGCCATCGGACAGCCGGTGATGGGCAGGCTGGGCGACCAGTTCGGGCGAAAGCGGTTTTTTATCGGCGGACTTGCATTGGCCAGCCTCGCTTCCATCCTTGCTGTGTTTTCGCCCAATTTTGTCTGGCTTGTCGTCTTCCGGATCCTGCTCGGTCTGGGCACCTCCTGCGTGTACACGTCCGGCATGTCCCTCGTCAGGCACCATATCACCGACCAGCAGGCAAAATTCCTCGGAATCCTGACGATGTGCATGTCCACCGCATCCGCCATCGGGCCGTTTCTCGGCGGCATGCTCGTCAAGTACGGGGACTGGCCGGCGATTTTCTGGATCAACCTGGTGTTCATCGCCATCTCGTTCTCGCTCGCCTTTCGCCTCCTGCCGCGGGAACAGGCGAAGCGGGATCAGCGCATCCGGATCGATGTTCCCGGAATTGCGCTGTTTTCGACGGTTGTTTTTGCCTGGCTCTGGTTTTTCCTTTCGCTGGAAACCGAACCCGCCTGGTGGATGATGGCGGCGGGCGCATTCCTTCTGTACCTGTTCATCCGGCTGGAAAGCCGGCTGGGCCAGCCGTTCATCGATGTGCCGTTTTTGCGCCGCAATCCCGTCGTCAGCCAGATCTACCTGCAATACGGCATATACAACATTGTGTTTTATTCCTTTCTGTTCGGCATTCCGATCTACCTGCAAACCGTCCGCGGGCTGGATGCCCAGCAGTCGGGGCTCATGTGGCTCGCCTCCGCTGTGAGCAGCGTCCTCGCCAACGGACTTGTCAACCGTTACGTCAGCCGCAACGGCCCGAAGCGGATTGTTTTGTTCGGAAGCCTCTGCCTGTTTGCCGGTTCGCTCGTGATGTCCTTCCTGGCGGACAGTGTGCCGATTGCGATCCTCGTCGTCATGCTGGTGCTGCTCGGCTTCGGCAACGGATGGAGCAACTACGGCCTGCAGACATCGCTCTATGCGTTCATCCGGAAAACGGAGACCGGAGTGGCGTCGGGCTTGCTGATGACGTCCCGTTATACGGGAACGATCATGTCGGCGGGGCTGTTGGGCATGATGTTCGGATCATCGATCACCACCGCGCAGCTGCGCGGCCTGGGAATCGCCTGCGCGGTTCTCGGGGCGATCGCCATTGTGCTTTCGCTGCGCATTCCGCAGGTGCGGCTGGATCCGTGACATGGCCGCCGGCGGATCCGGGACATGGTTTGATATCCATCATTCGACATCGTTCGGCACGTTTCCAAAAATTTTTCTGGTCAAACGAACCGGACTGTATTAATGTAAGAAAAGCGAGATATCGGGAATTTGACATCATGAACGCGATCGTTGGTGATAAAAATGCTGGCCAGCATGAACAGACAGTTGGAACGGGTGTATCCGGTCCTCGTCACTCTCAGTGTGGTTGTCGGAATTTTCTTTCCCGCCACGTGGATTCATTTCGTTTCTCTTGTACCGTGGGTGTTTGCGATCATGACTTTCGGCGGCAGCCTGAACGCAAGCTTTGCGGACGTGAAGCGCATCGTGACCCATCCGCTGCCGCTCGTCGTGTGCATCTTTTTGCTGCATGTCGTATCGCCGCTGATCGCCTGGGGAACCGGCGCGCTGGTGTTTCCCGACGCGCCGGCCACCATCGCCGGACTGGTGCTCATTTTTGTCATCCCGACGGGCATTATGAGCCTCGTCTGGGTCATGATTCTGAACGGCAATATCGCTTTCACCCTGACGCTGATCGTGGTCGATACGCTCCTGGCTCCTCTGTTCGTTCCGCTGGCGCTGGAGTGGATTGTCGGCAGCAAGGTTCATGTGGACACCCTGGGCATGATGACCGGGCTTATCTGGATGATCCTGCTTCCTTCCCTCGCCGGGCTGCTGGTCAATCACTGGACAAAAGGATCTTTCAAAAAAAAGTACGGTTTGGGCCTGAGCTTTTTTTCCAAATTCGGCTCGCTGATGATCATGGGAGCAAACAGCGCCGTTGTGTCCCCTTATGTGTATGAATATGGACAACAGATGCTGTTCGTTGTGCTCATCGTCTTTTTGCTGGCAAACGTCAACTATTGGCTGGGCTTTGCCGCCTCCCGCCTGTTTCGCTGGGACCCGCCGCTCACCACCGCCGTCATGCTCAATACGGGCCTGCGCAACAATACGGCCGGGGCGGCCCTGGCCATCGCCTATTTTCCGCCGGAATCGGCGATCCCGGTTATCGGGTTCATGCTGTTCCAGCAAATTCTCGCTTCTTTGTACGTTCGCTGGCTGAACGGCCGAAACCGGCGGCTGGCCCAGGGTTTGTCCGACCTGCGCCAGACCGGGTCCAACTGATTTCCGTTCACTAGAAAGGGGAACATGCGGAATGCGCAGCTTGCAATCGAGAATGATCGTGTTCATTTCCGTCATCGTCGTGGTCGCCGCGTTGGGGGCGGGCACAAACATTTCGCTGAGGCTGGCGGGCCTGGTGGAGGAAAATATGGGCCGGCAGGCGGAAACGGCCGCGCTGCATGCCACGGAATCCGTGGATGCGGAAACATTCCGGAGGATCACCCCGGAAAGCGGCGAGACGGAAGAATATTGGGCCATGCGGGAGATCCTGAATGAAATTCGCGAGGCGGCCGGTCTGCAATATTTGTACACGATGCGCAAGGTCGAGAGGCCGGACGGGGGAACGGAATACATCTATGTCGTGGACGGCCTGCCTGTGGGTGACGAGGAAGCCTCCGGGCTGGGCGACGTGGAACCGGAAGTGACCGAGGCGCTGATCCGCGCCTTTGAAACCGGCAAGGTGCAGCATGATCCTCTCGCATATTTCGAAGATTACGGGTACATATTTTCGGCCTATGCGCCCATTCTTGATGAAACCGGCGCGGTCATCGGCATCATCGGAGCCGATCTGGACGGCACCGCGTTCCAGAAATCCCTGAACCAGACCTACCTGCAGGCATCCGGTGTTCTTGTGCTCATTTTGCTGGCGGCCATCCTGTCCACCTGGCTGGTGGTCCGTTCGATCGTCCGTCCGATCAGGCATTTGACGGATCAGGTGGTGCGGATCGGACAGGGCGACCTGACGGTGGACATTGCGTCCACAGACCGCAGGGATGAAATCGGCGTGCTGGCGGGCGCCGCCCACACGATGAGCAGCGAGCTGAGGCGGTTGATCGGCGAGCTGCAGCAAAGTGTGCAGCGGTTGGCGCAGTCATCCGCCATGCTGAAATCGTTGAGCGAAGATTCGGAAAAAATGACCGGCGACGTCGCCGCAACGATCCAGGAGGCTTCGAAAGCGGCCGACACGCAGCTGTTCCGCTTTGAGGAGTCGGCGCGGGCCATGGGCGAGGTGGCGGCAGGGGTGAACCGGGTTGCCGAGGCTTCCGCCGATGTGGCCGAGTTGTCCGGCAGAGCGGGAGAAAGGGCGGAACAGGGCAATGAGACGGTGCTCCGCGTGATCAGCCAGATGGAAACGATTGCCGATTCGAGCCTGGCGATGAAGCGGATCGTCGATCAATTGGCGAAGCGGGCCGGAAAAATCGGCCAGATGGTGGGCGAGATTGGAACCATCGCCAGTCAGACGAACATTTTGGCGCTGAACGCCGGAATCGAGGCGGTTCATGCCGGAGAGCACGGCCGCGGCTTCGCCGTCGTGGCCGGGGAAATCCGGCGGCTCGCGGCGCAGACGGCCGACTTCAGCGCGAAGATCACCGAACTGGTCGGCCAGATGCAGGATGACACGAACCGGGCCGCCGCGGCCATCGAAAGCGGCATGGACGAGGCGCGGACCGGACAGGAAGCGGCGCAGCAGGCCGGCGAGGCGTTCGGCTCAATCCGGGAGGAAATCATGAAGCTGGCGGAGCAGATCGAGGATGTGTCGGCGACCGCCGAACAGATGGCCTCCGGCTCCCAGGAGGTGACCGCAACGGTGGACGACGTCAGCGCGATCACCCGCCGGCTGTCGCAGCAGTTTGCGGAAGTGTCCGCCTCCGCGGAGCGGCAGCTTAGACATGTGCGGCAGGTGGCCGGCGAGGCGGAGCAGTTGGAGCAGGTGGCGGGCAGCCTGTCCGCATTGGTGAACCGCTTCAGGGTGTAGTGGCTGTGTGCGGCGGCCAGAGCTTGGCGGAAACATGCATAGGCAAGGCACCAGGGCGTGGGTACAGTTCCGGCGGCGGTATCGAAGTCCAAGGCTCGGGAAAAGCTAATGGATGGATGATACAAGGATGATCCTGAAGCTGGAAAGCGAGGTTGTGCAAGGTGGGATACGCGGGAAACGCCATCCGGTTTGATTTCGCCGACCGCCGGGCGGCTCAGCAAGCATATGAGACTTTGGAGGAGCTCGGTTACGAGCCCAGGCTGCAGGAAGTGGGGGAACGGACGACGGTTTATGTAAAGGTGGAGCGGAACGATATCACCTCCGCCCTGGAAATCGCCCAATGCTTCGGCGGCAGCTATGTGGACGAATCGCGCTTTCGTGAGGTCGACGCCTATTCCGAGGCCTATCAGATGGAGGCTGCCGAAGAGATCGACATCCCGGCGCATCTTGTCAACGAGGATCTGACCGAAGATTATATGCAAGGCGACGCTTTTTCCGCCGATGTGCGGATTTGATGGAGCGGCGGGGGCGGGCGCGACGACCGGCACGCAAGGACGATCGCGAGTTCGGCCGGACGGAGATTGGGCTTGGGCCGCGTACGGGAGAGCCGCCGGTTGGCCTCGCGGGGTTACGCTGCGGGGTGAACCGGCCGGGCGTTCGCGGCTCGCCCTGCGTTCGTCCTGCGTTCGCCCTGCGCTCGCCTCGCGCTCAACTTTCGCCTCGCGTTCAACTTTCGCCTCGCGACCGCGCCATCGGAACGACCGCCGCAGTAACGGAAATCAAAGACCTTATTTTATGTATGAAAGCGGTTTCGAAAATTCTAACGGAACTGAGAGACCTTATTCGCCTGATTTGCAGGCCAAAATGCGATAAATGGGCGCAATAAGGTCTCTGATTTCCGTTATTTTTTATTTGATTGGATTTTGGCCTCAATAAGGTCTTTTATTTCCGTTACATTTTTCGCCGATCTGTTTACCTTTGTTTTCCGCAGATATCTTGTGGTACGATGATATCGGTCAACAACTTTAAAAAAAGGAGTGCATTCCGATGCCATTCATTACGGTAAAAGCCCTGGAAGGAAGAACGGTGGAGGAAAAACGCGCCGTGGCGGAAAAGCTGATCCAGGTGTTCAAGGAGGAGTGGAATCTGACGGAAGACCGCATTTTTGTCTTTTTTGAAGATATGAAAAAACACGACTTCGCCAAGCAGGGCAAGCTTTTCATCGATCAGGAAGGATGAACGATCCTGCAAGTTGAAACCGGTTTCAATGATCGGTTTCCAATGATCGGTTTCCAATGATCGGTCGGGGGAGGATGGGCACGAGTGGTGCGAGGAGGAAGCGGACTGATGCGCGGGGAAGTGAAACTTCCCCAATTTGCTTTAAAAAATGATGCGGGCGATGTTTCAGCGAAGCTGGCGGAAATGGGCATCCGGGATTTTCATGCCGCCGTTCGTTACGTTTGACATCTTCCCTATGACCGCAATTCGGACAGCTCCAATTTGTTGCTCGTTCTGGAGGAGCAAAGGGGAACGTTCAGCACCAAGCACGCGCTGCTTGCCCAGGCATGCCTGGAAAACGGACAGGCTGGCGTCCGGCTGATGACTGGCATCTAGGATATGACTGAAAGGAATACTCCGGGCGTCAAGGAATACTCCGGGCGTCGGATCGTTCCTGGAGAAATACGGCCTGGAAGCCTTGCCGGAAGCCCATTGCTGCCTGCGATACGGGGGCGAGCGGTTTGATTTTACGATACCGGTGGACAGCGCCGAACCGATCGCCGGATTTCTTGCGGAACAACCGATTTCCTCTGACCGGATTGGCGAGATCAAACATCGCTTTATCGCGCGTATTTGTCGCGCTGGATCAGGAAGAAAGGCCTGTCATGGTCGGAGGAAGAACTCTGGCGGATCCGTGAACAATGCATCGCCGCATTGGCGCAATCATAAGGGAAGCGAACGCGTGGATCCGCCAACCCACACATGGATCATGGATCATGTTTCGCGCGCATTTTCCGTAACGGGTGGACATCAGGAGGTTGTGTGCGATTTTTCATACAATGGCACCGGACTGTCGCCGATGGCGTCATGCTCAATCGGAATGGTGAGTCGTACCGCCGTTCCCCAGCCGAACTTGCTGCAAATCCGGATGCCATACGCATCGCCATAGGTGAGCTGCAGTCGCCTGTTCGTGTTGTACAGCCCGATATGTTTCGACTGGACCTGTCCGGACTGCAGCAGGGTTCGCACCTTGGCCAGCCGGTCCGGCAGCATGCCGACGCCGTTGTCAATGACGGTGATCTCCAGCAGAAAGCCGGGCTGCTGGGCCTGATCCGCAGGTTGCGAAGTTGCATCCGCAGGTTGCAAAGTTGCGTCAGCGAGCTGTCGTGGCTGATCGGCAGGCTGGTGCGTTTGATTACCTGATTGCCGAGTCACGTCAGCGGATGGCGGCGTTTCTTCAAGGGAGTACCGCGAATTGCCCCTGGGACCCGGCGTTCGGTATCCGGATATCGGAGGCGCGGCCAGGCCCGATTCGACCCGTTCCGGTTCGACGCGTTCCGGCTCGACGCAGCCCGGCTCGACGCGTTCCGGCTCGACGCGGCCCGGTTCGACGCGTTCCGGCTCGACCCGTTCCGGTTCGACGCGGCTCGATTCCACGCTGCCCAGTTTCACGCGTTCCGGCTCGACGCGGCCCGGTTCAACGCGTTCCGGTTCCATGCGGCCCGGTTCCATGCCGCTCAAAGGTACGAGGCGCAGCTTGACCTTGATCCTTCCTTTGCCTTCCTTTTCCTTGATGCCGTGGTACAGGCTGTTTTCAATGAGCGGCTGCAGGATCAACTTCATGATCCGGCACTCCGGCAGCTCCCCGTCATATTCCCAGACGATATCGAACTTGTCTCTGTAGCGGAATTTCTGGATCTCGATGTAGCTGATCGTGTACCGGACCTCCTCCTGCAGAGACACCCGCTTCTGTTCATTGTCCAGGGAGTAGCGCAGGATGTCGGACAGGTGCTCTACGATCCGGTTCACCTCGTTGGGTCGCCCCGTCAGGCTCGCTGCCTTCCAGTTCAACGTTTCCAGCGTATTGAACAAAAAATGCGGGTTCAGCTGGGCGTGCAGCGTCGTCAGTTCCAGCGCCTGCGCTTCGTACTGGTGCTTGGCAATCTGCAGCTTCAGGTAGTTTTTCTCGATGAACTGGCTGATGATGCTCTGCATGATGTAGCTGTTCCAATCCTTCGCCCTGGAGGGCAGAGGCGGCAGCGGCTCGCCCTTTCTGGCGCTGTCGAGGATCTGGACGATTGCCTTGATGTCCTTGTGGTTTTTGCGGGTGACCAGGTATGTCAGCACGGTGCCGGCGATCAGCGAAAACAGGAGCAGAAAAACGTTGATCATGTGCAGGTTCCGCGACACCGCATACAAGGACGTGCGGGGAGCCATGGACACAAAGGTCCATCCGTACTTGCCAGAATACACCTTGTTGACCACATAGGATTCGCTCTGGATGGGCATGGTGAAAACCGGTTCCGTTTCGTTCACGATCCGGATGACATCGATGTATTTCAGCATTTCCGAAGCGGCGGAATTTTTGAAAATGACGTCGTAGTTTTTGTCGATGATGAGCAAAAACTGGCCGTTCATACTGGACAGCTCGGCTAGCTGCTGCTCGATGTAATCGGGCTTCACGTTCAGCACAATGACGCCGTCATTCGGATCCGAGACCGACAATCTGCGATACATCGTCATCAGGTTGATATACCCTGGCTCGAACTCCGCCCCGTACCGGAACACGGTGCGCGCTTCGGTCCAGACTTCCTCCCTGCTCGCGTTGTTTTTGTAGTTCTGCAGCCAGTCGCGATCATAGAAATCCTTGATGTTGATCACGCCGCCGATAAGCGAAGTGATGAAGTGGTTGTAGTCATTTTCCAGATAGATGTAGATGGAGTCGATATAGGGGCGTGCGATCGCCGGGGAATCGATGAAGTTTTTGAGCGTGGCCAGCTGCCTCGCTTTCTCCGAGTCCAGCTCCGGCTCGGTGAACATGCGCTTCAGATTGACGAACTCAAAGGCGCTGGCGATGATGTGCATGTTCAGGGAATCCAGCTCGGTGAAAATGAGCTCGATGTTGTCCCGGGTCTGCTTGAGAAAATCCATGCTCCGGTTGTTGATGTCCCCTTTCACGTGCTGCTCGATGATGACTGTGGATAACGTGCCCAGCACCAGCACGGGCACGAGCATCGGGATGAGGTAGCGGGTCAGGTTTTTGACAAAAAAAATACGGTACATTTTGTCCATGTGCGCGTTGTTCATCTCCGTTCCCGAAACTCCCTCGGACTGGTGCCAAAATATTTTTTGAATGTGCGGGCAAAGTTTTTGGCGTTGCTGTAGCCGACCAGCTCGCTGATCTCGTACGTTTTGTAAAGAGGGTTCCGGAGCAGTTCGGCCGCCTTTTCCATCTTGACGCGAATGCAGTAATCGGAAAAGTTTTCTCCGGTTTTTTGCTTGAAATATTTGCTGATGTAATAGGGGTTCATGTGCACAACTTCGGAAACGCTTTCAAGAGTGACGTCGCGGTAATGTTCCTCCACGTACTGCTTGATCTGGCGGATGATTTTCTGGCTGATCGGTTCGGCGGGATCAAAGGATTCGGCGGCCGCGACGGTTCCGGCGCCTCCGGCATCTTCGGCGTGGCCGGCGGAGCCCGCTGTCCGGTCACGCTTCTCATCCAGCTCCTTTTTCAACTGGGCGAACACCTTCACCAGCTCGTGATATTTCGTCGGTTTCAAAATGTAGTTTTTCACGCCGTACCGCATGGCCTGATGCACGTAATCGAATTCCCTGTAGCCGCTGATGAAAACGAGCTGGATAGGGGAGTTCTGGGCGTGCAGCTCCCGCGCCACATCGATCCCGCTCATGACCGGCATGCGCACGTCGCAAAGAAGCACATCCACATGCCGCCTGCTGATGAACTGCAGCGCTTCCAGACCGTTTTCCGCCTGGCCCGCCACTCTGAAACCGTTTTCTTCCCAGGGGAAATAATGACTCAACCCGTTTCTGATCTCAAATTCGTCATCGGCAATGAGCAGCTCGTACAACCCGCATGCACCTCTTGTCACCAGGTTTTTGGCTGTCTGATCCGGTTGATTTCATTATACATGGCGAAGGAAGGATCGTCTAAGAGACGGGAGTGATTTTTCGCAATTGATTAAAAAATGATTCTTCTTGTTCAAAAATGATACCAATTGGTTGCTGCCGCGAACATGTGGCCATGAAATGATACGAAAAAGCAAAAGAGATCCCTTACATTCAGGGCCGGGGTACGGTATATTGTAACGCAAAACCGAAAAATAGCAAACGCTTTCAACATGTGGGAGGGAACCGTGAAATCGTTGCTGGAAATCGAAAACCTGCAGGTTGCCTTTCGTACCGATGACGGAGAGGTCGTTTCCGTGGATGAGGTGAGTCTGGAGCTGAATCCGGGGGAAACGATCGGCCTCGTGGGAGAATCAGGCTGCGGAAAAAGCGTGACCTCTCTGGCGGTCATGCGGCTGTTGGGCAAAACGGGCCGCATCGCCCGGGGGAGGATCCTGTTCAATGGTCGGGATTTGACGCGTCTGTCCGAGCCGGAAATGCGCCGCATTCGCGGCAATGACATTTCGATGATTTTTCAGGAACCGATGACATCCCTGAACCCCGTGTTTACGATCGGCAACCAGATGCTGGAGATCATTCGCCTGCACATGGGGCTGGGAGCGAGGGAAGCAAGGGAGTACGCGGTGGAAATGCTTCGCAAGGTCGGCATTCCGCGGGCGGAGGCGATCATGAAAGAATATCCCCACGCTCTTTCCGGGGGCATGCGGCAGCGGGTGATGATCGCCATGGCGCTCGCCTGCAGACCCCAGCTGCTCATCGCCGACGAACCGACGACGGCGCTGGATGTGACGATCCAGGCGCAGATTCTCGAGCTGATGAAAAAACTGCGCGACGATTCGGGTACGGCGATCCTTCTGATCACCCACGATCTCGGGGTCGTGGCGGAAATGGCCGACCGGGTCGTTGTCATGTACGCCGGCCAGGTCGTCGAGCAGGCGGATGTGTTTGCGCTATTCGATGCGCCGCAGCACCCGTATACGATCGGGCTGATGAACTCGATTCCGCATCTGGAAACAGAGGAGGACCGTCTGGACTCCATCCCGGGCACGGTTCCGCCGCTCACCCGCATGCCGAAGGGCTGCCGGTTCCATACGCGCTGCCCCCATGCGGATGAACGGTGTCGTGCCGTCCAGCCGGAGCTCGTCTCCGTCGGGAGCGGCCATCTCGTTCGCTGCTGGCTGGCGCAGGAAGAGCCGGGGGCGGACAAAGGGGCAGCGTCTGGTGCGGAGAAAGCCGCAGCGTCTGGTGCGGAGAAAGCCGCGGCGTCGGGTGCGGATAACGCGGCGGCGTCTGAGGCAGCGGAGTTGTCTGCGACAGCGGCAGAGAGAGGGGAGGGACAGCCATGACGACACCGGCGCCCATCCTGCGGGTGGAGAACCTGAAAACCTATTATCCAATCCGTTCCGGGTTGTTTTCCCGCGTTGTCGGGCATGTCAAGGCCGTCGACGGCGTCAGCTTCGAGCTGTATCCCGGGGAAACGCTCGGTCTGGTTGGCGAGTCCGGGTGCGGCAAATCGACGATCGGCCGCACGATTATCCGTCTCGAGCAGCCGACCGCCGGCCGGGTGCTGTTCCAGGGCGAGGACATCACCCGCTATACAAACCGGCAATTGGAGCCGATTCGCCGGCAAATGCAGATGATTTTCCAGGATCCGTATTCGTCGCTCAATCCGCGCAAACGAGTGAAGGACATCCTCGCCGAGCCGCTGCGCGTCCACCGGATTGTGAACAGGGAGCAGATCGAAGAAAGGGTCAACGAACTGATGGAGATCGTCGGTTTGAGGCCGCAGTACAAAAACCGCTATCCCCACGAGTTTTCCGGAGGACAGCGGCAGCGCATCGGCATCGCCCGGGCACTCTCCCTCAATCCGCAGGTGATCATTTGTGATGAGCCGGTTTCGGCCCTGGACGTGTCGATCCAGTCGCAGATTCTGAACCTGCTCAAGGACTTGCAGCAGCAGTTTCATCTGACCTACCTGTTTATCGCCCACGGATTGGGTGCGGTGAAATATATCAGCGACCGCATCGCCGTCATGTACCTGGGCAAAATCGTGGAGATCGGCAGGACGAAGGATCTTTTCGAACGCCCGCTGCATCCGTACACGCAGGCGCTGCTCGGCGCGTATCCCGTACCCGATCCGCGCAGCAGAACAAAGGAGAGGATCATCATCCAGGGGGACTTGCCAAGCCCGGCCAATCCTCCCTCCGGCTGCCGTTTTCATACGCGCTGCCCGCTCGCCATGCCGATCTGCCGCGAGCAGGAGCCGCTCCTGAAGGTGCGGCACGGGGATGGGGCTGAGAGCCGCACAGATCATGCGGCTGCCTGTTTTGCTCTCGAAAAGGGGGAGGGACATCGCCGATGATGAACTATATCATCCGCCGACTGCTGATCGCCATTCCCGTTTTGTTCGGCATCACGCTGCTCAATTTTACCATCATTCATCTCGCTCCCGGCAGCCCGGTCGATATGTACCTCGACCCGAACATTCCCCCGGAGGCGCTGGAAGAGCGGCGGGAGCAGCTCGGACTGAACGACCCGATCTGGCAACAATACCTGAAATGGATCGGGCAAATCCTGCAGGGAAATCTCGGATATTCCGCCACCAACTTTGAATCTGTGACCGCATTGATCGGTGAGCGGATCGGGCCGACGCTGACGCTGATGGGCACGGCGCTTTTGGCGGGCATTCTCATCGCGCTGCCGCTCGGCATCATCAGCGCGTTGAGGCAAAACAGCGTGCTCGATTACATCGCCACCGGCGGAGCGTTTCTCGGCATATCCGTCCCGCAGTTTTTTCTCGGACTCGCAGCCATCTACATCTTTTCCCTCGAGCTGAACCTGCTGCCGAGTGGAGGCATGAAATCTCTCGGCGGAGACGGTGGTCTGGCGGATCGCCTCAAGCATCTCATCCTGCCGGCATCGGTGCTGGCGGCGAGCATTGCCGGGCAGCTCGTGCGTTACGTCAGGGCGAGTGTGCTCGAAATTCTCGGCCAGGATTACCTGCGCACCGCCCGCGCCAAAGGATTGAGCGAGTGGATCGTGACGATGAAGCATGCCCTGCGCAACGCACTCATTCCGATCATCACTGTCATCGGCCTGCAGATCCCGATCCTGTTCGGGGGTGCGGTCATCCTCGAAGAAGTGTTTCAGTGGCCGGGCATTGGACAGCTGGCCATCGATTCAATTATGACCCGGGATTATCCGACCTTGATGGGCCTGAATCTCATATCCGCCATCGTGGTGCTCATGGCAAACCTGCTGACGGATATTGCCTATTCCTTTGCGGATCCGAGAATCCGATTCAAATAGAGGCAAACAGAGAGGAAGATGGAGATGCCGACTGCTGACATCATGCGCAGCGCTGAAACAGCCGCGGGCACGGCTACGGGAACAGCCGCGGGAACAGCCGCGGGCACGGCTGCGGGAACAGCCGCGGGAACAGCTGCGGACACGGCCGCGGGCATCGGAGGAACACCGGCCGATCCGGAGTACGGCCGCGAGATGGAGGAAGAGCGCAGCTATTTGAGTCAGATCGTGCGGCGGTTTTTGCGCCATCGCCTGGCCGTCGCCGGCCTCATCTACACAGTGCTGCTCATCCTCATGGCCATTTTTGCGCCGTGGATTGCGCCTCACGATCCATATGCCATTCATCCGGCTTTCGAAGCCCCGCCATCCGGAGAACACTGGCTGGGCACCGATCAGATCGGCCGCGATGTGCTGAGTCGCCTCATTTACGCCGCTCGGGTATCTGTCATCGTCGGCCTGGGAGCGGTGGCGATATATGTGGTGTTCGGCACCCTGGTCGGAGCGATATCCGGCTATTACGGTGGCTGGGTGGATATGGTGTTCATGCGCATCACCGATATTTTCATGTCCTTCCCGCACATCATGGTCATTCTTGTCATCGTCAGCCTGCTTGGGCCCAATCTGCTCACGATCACGATGGTGCTGGCCATGTTCGCCTGGACGTCGGTGGCGCGCATCGTTCGCGGGAGCGTTTTGTCCATCAAGCAGATGGACTATATCCGCGCCGCCACGGCGCTCGGATTCCGGACGCCGCGCATCCTGTTTCTGCACATCCTGCCGAATGCGCTCGCTCCGGTAATCGTCAACGCCACCTTTGGCATTGCGGCGGCGATCATCATCGAGGCGGCGTTGAGCTTTCTGGGCATGGGCGTGCAGTCCCCGATGGCGAGCTGGGGCAACATGCTGAACGCGGCGCAGTCGCTCACGACGCTGACCGATCAGCCGTGGCTGTGGGTTCCTCCGGGACTGATGATCCTGCTGACCGTGCTCGCCATCAACTTCATTGGAGACGGGCTGCGCGACGCGCTGGATCCCAAAACCTTGAAATAAATGTTTGTGTGCCACAAGGAGCTGCCACAAGGAGCTGCCACAGGGAGCTGTCCATTGGGAGCTGCCAGCAGGACCTTTTTCGTGGAGATTCACTAAGGAGGGGATTGGACGATGTCCATATCGCTGGAACTGGTTACGGAACTGCATGTCAAAATCGCCGAACCGCTGGATCTCGGCCATACGCCGCAGGGGTGGAGGCGGGTCATCCCGATCACCGGAGGGACGTTTGAGGGGCCCAAACTTCGCGGCAAGGTGCTTCCCGGCGGCGCGGACTGGAACGTGCTCCATCCGGACGGAAGGGGCCATCTGTACGCCCGCTACACGATTGAAACCGATGACGGCGCGCTCATTTCCGTGCTGAACGAGGGGTTCAGCTATACCACGAAGGATGTGCTGGAACGGCGGTTGCGGGGCGAACCGGTCCCGCCTTCGGAATATTACATCAAGACGATTCCGAGATTTGAGACCGCCAGCGAGAAATATTACTGGATGAACTACTCGGTTTTCGTAGGAACTTTGAATTTACATCCCGGGGGAGGGGTGCAGCTGCAGTTTTATTTGGTGAAGTGAGTACATGTGGTCGAATGCCGGATCCGCGCGATTTTTTGAAGGAAGAGGGGGAAATTCGATGCAAGGAAGCCTGTTGAAAAAACTGTTGAGTGCACTGATCATTCTGTCGTTGCTCTTTGTCACCGCCTGCGGGGGAGGGTCGAAATCGTCCTCCGGCACCGCCCAGCCCGGGGGATCGGCCGGCGCCGGAGGGGGTTCCGGCGGGGCCGACGGCAAAACAATCACCATCGGCATCTCCGAAACGATCGCCTCGTTCTACCCGCTGGATCTGTGGAACCAGGCGCGCGGCAGCATTCTGTCCATGATGCTGCAGCCGCTGGCAGCCTATGATGAAACGTTCCAGTACCACAACGTGCTTGCGGATTCCATTGAAACCGACGATTATGTCACCTATACGGTCAAACTGAAACCGGCGAAGTGGACGGACGGCACCCCGGTCACGGTGGACGACTTCATTTTCACGCTGCATCTGTACGCCAATCCGAAAACGCAAAAGTACACCGCCTCCTACCTGAACGTGCTGGAAGGCGTCGATCCGGTCACGGGGCTTTTGCCCGAGGGTGTGACGGAAATTTCCGGAGTGAAAAAGATCGATGACCTGACGATGCAGCTGACCATGCGCAAGCCGACGCAGCCGGACAAATTTTATTACGGCATCGGAAGCGCGGTGCGCGCACTGCCAAAGCATATTCTGGGCGATGTCGACCCGGCAGTGATCCATCAGCATGAATTCATGCAGACGGTTCCGGTGTCCAACGGTCCGTACAAACTGGCGGAATTCCAGCGCGACCAGTACATCAAGTTTGTGAAAAATCCGGACTACGTCCGCGGCGAACCGAAAATTGACACGATTTACATCAAGACGATCTCCACGGCCAACATTGTCCCCCAGCTCATTCGCGGGGAGATCGACATGAACTTCCCGTACATGGGCGATATCGCCATCCAGGACTATGAAAAGGTGAAAAACCTGTCCAACGTCAACGCCATCGTCGGGCTGCCGATCAACCACCACGCCCTGCTGATCAACAACAACGTGCTGAACCACAAGATGCGCCAGGCGCTGGCGGCGGCCATTGACCGGCAAATGATGGTCGAAAACCTGCTGCAGGGCTACGGCAAGGTCATAGAGGGCGTGTTTGCGGAAACCCACCCGTTCTATATCAACTATCCGCATTACAAATACGATCCGGAAAGGGCGAAACAGCTCGTGGAGGAAGCCGGCTGGGACAAAAACAAAGTTCTCCGGTTCCATATCAGCTCCGACAGCAAGACGATTGAGCAGGCGGCCAATCTGATCGCGGAATATCTCAAGGTCATCGGGGTGAAAACGGAAATCCACATCCACGACTATACCGGCCTGATCCGGCAGCTGCGTGAAAAGGAATTCGATCTGGCGATCCTGAGCCGGGAATTCCCGATTGACCCGGACATTTCCGTTCTGGTGCACAGCCAGGGTCCGTCCAATTTCATGTCGCACAGCAACCCGCGCGTAGACGAACTGCTGGAAAAGGGAATTTCCGAATTCGATCCGGTCAAGCGGAAGGAAATTTATAAAGAAATGCAGGAGGAACTGTACGCCAGTATTGCGACGATCACCCTCTATGGCTTCAACGCGCTGATGGCGGTCAACAAGCGTGTCACGAACGGCGGACCGAAGGAAGTGGGCATGATGATCAATGTGCACGAGTGGGATGTCGCGGACTGAAGCCGCTATGCTCCCGTCATGCTGCGGATTGCAGCCATTTGCGCTCCGAGCGGGCGCTTTTTTCTTGCTCTTCGATGAAATTTCGGGTTGAATGGAAGCGAGATTGGAGGGATCGCAGATGAGAATCATAGTCGACAAAAACGTGATGATTCCGATGCGCGACGGCGTGAAGCTGGCGGCGGACCTGTATCGCATCGACGGCGCGGAACCTTCTCCGGCGCTCGTTGTGCGCCTTCCTTACAACAAGGAGGTGCCCGGGTATTTTGCCAATGTGGATGTGTTCCGGTTTGTGCAGGCGGGTTATGCAGTGCTCGTTCAGGATGTGCGCGGAACCGGGGCTTCGGAAGGGGTGCTGAACCCGTTTTTCCAGGAGCCGCAGGACGGGGCGGACACGATTGCCTGGGTGGAGAAGCAGCCCTGGTGCAACGGGATCGTCGGGATGACCGGATCGTCCTACTACGGCGCGACCCAGTGGTACGCGGCGCAGGAACGGCCGCCGGCGCTCAGGGCGATGGCCGCGGATGTGACCTGGGAAGACGCCTACAACGGGGTGAAGTACAAAAACGGCGCCTACCAGTTGGGCAGCGCCCTCACCTGGTCGCTGCTGATGGCCCAGGGCGAGATCATGCGGAACATCAAGCGGGGCCATCCCGTGCCCGCGAGCCTTGAACCGATGCTGGCGGGAGCGGGAGACCCGGCGGAGCTGTTCCGTCGGCTTCCCCTGCGGGATGTGCCGCTGTTCAGGGATTTCCTGTCATCGTATTATGACTGGCTGGATCATTCGAGTTATGACCGGTATTGGAGCGCCACGGCGGCCAGGGAGCATTATGACAAGGTGGACGTGCCCGTGCTGCATACCGGCGGGTGGTACGACATTTTCCTGAACGGCACGCTGCGCAACTACATCGGAATGCGCCAGCGCGGGGCGAGCGCGGAGGCGAGGAAGCGGCAGAAGCTGATCATCGGACCGTGGTCGCACAGGAACAAGACGGGATCGTTCCCGGAGGCGGAATTCGGCATTCGGGCAAGCGCCCAGTTCCTCGATTTGTCCGGCATCCAGCTTCGCTGGTTCGACCGCTGGCTGAAGGGGATCGACAACGGCATCGACCGGGAGAAGCCGGTGACGATCTTCGTCATGGGCATCAATCAGTGGCGCCATGAGGATGACTGGCCGCTGCCGGACACCCGGTATGTGCCCTATTATTTGCACAGCGAAGGGCATGCCAACACCGCGCAGGGAGACGGGAAGTTGAAAACGGAGAAGCCGGAAGGAGAGCAGTTCGCGGACGTTTATTTGTACAACCCGCTGAACCCGGTTCCAACCGTCGGCGGCGGCACCCTGATCCCGGGGGGCAACAGCGACGGGCCGCGGGATCAACGGGTCGTGGAAATGCGCGATGACGTGCTGTGCTATACGACCGGACCGCTGGAGCGGGATCTGGAGGTGACGGGCCATGTGCGGCTCGTGCTGTACGTTTCTTCTTCTGCACCGGATACGGATTTCACCGCCAAGCTGATCGACGTGCATCCCGACGGCCGGGCGATGCTGCTCACTGACGGCATCATGCGGGCGAGGTACCGCAATTCGCTGTCCCGTCCGGAACTGATGGAGCCGGGAAGCATTTACGAGCTGCGGATCGATCTGGCGGCGACGTCGAATGTGTTCCGGGCGGGCCACAGAATCCGGCTGGAAGTGTCCAGCAGCAATTTCCCGCGTTTCGCCCGCAACAGCAACACGGGCGGGGACATTGCGAGGGAGAGGCTGGAGGAATATGTGCCGGCCGTCAACCGGGTGCATCATGACAGCGACCATCCGTCCCATCTCATGTTGCCGGTGATCGAGCGCTGATTTTTTGGAAAAGGATATGTGTTGCCGCGCCGCATCGAGGGCGATCCCTGCTCCGGGCGGCGGCGTTTGTTTTTGAAATTTGAAGGTGAAATTTCGACAATAACGATAAGGAACTGGCGTGATTGAGGGAATATAGTAGATTTTTCGACTAAAATGGGGAATGAAAAGGAGAAAGAGGAAAATTGTAGGTGATTTTTCGACTACAATGTCACAACAGGCGTTTTATCGAATGGACGAAGGTGATATTTCGACTAAAATCGCGGAACGGGCGGCGGGAACGAAAAAACGGCGGAGCGGGCAGCAGGAACAAACATCCTGTTGCCGCGCAAGTGCGATGGAATGCTCACCCGCGCATGGCCAGCGCCGCCTCGGCGGCGCTGCGGCCGGCGGTGTACCCGGTGGAAAAGGCCGCCGTGATGTTGAAGCCTCCGGTGTAGCCGTGGATGTCCAGCACCTCGCCGCAAAAAAACAGGCCGGCGGTCAGCCTGGACTGCATCGTTTTGGGGTCGATCTGCTTCAGATCGACGCCGCCTCCGGTCACAAACGCCTCCTCCAGCGGCCGGGTGCCATGGATGTTGAGCGGAAACGCCTTGAGCAGCTCCGCCATCCTCATCCAGGACTGCCGCGTAATGTGGCTGCAGGTCGTGTCCAGGGGAATGCCGCTTTTTTGCATGACAACGGGGACGAGCCGTTCAGGCAGCCAGGTTTTGAGCATATTTTTCACCGCTTTTTTCGGTTCGTTCCGCGCTGCCGTCCATGTTTCCTCAAACAGCTGCTCCGCCGTTCTTGCGGGGAACAGGTCGATGGTCACCCTGACGCTCCCGGCGCCTTCCTTTTTCAACAGCTTCACGACAAACTGGCTGCAGCGCAGCGCCGCCGGGCCGGACAAGCCAAAATGGGTGAAAAGCACATCCCCGTCGTGGGTGATCACCTTTTTTCCTTTCCCGTTCCATACCGTCAGGGTGATGTCGCGCAGCGCCAGCCCCTGCAGCTGCCGGCTCTGGATCAGCGCCTCGCGGCTCACAAGGGGCACCTCGGTCGGATACAGGTCTGTGATCGCATGGCCCGCTTCCATCGCCCAGCGGTAGCCGTCCCCGGTCGACCCGGTGTGCGGCACCGATTTCCCGCCGGTGGCGATGATCACGCAGCGGGCGCGAATGGTTTCCCCATTGCGCAGGAGCACTCCGGCCGCGCGCCTTCCGGTGGCGCCACCGGCGATGATGCTGCCGCCATCGCTGCTGACTTCGCTGCTGCCATCACTGCCGTCATCACTGCCGTCATCACTGCCGTCATCACTGCCGCCTTCGTACAGCACCCGCTCCACCGGGCTGTTCAGGCGGATGTCCACTCCCTGCTGCCGCACCCGGGCGACCAGCGCGTCGACGACCGTTTTCGCCCTGTCGGAAACGGGAAACATCCTGCCGCGGTCCTCCTCCTTCAGCCGAATGCCAAGCCCTTCAAAAAACGCGATGATGTCCCGGTTGTTAAAAACGGAAAAGGCGCTGTACAAAAACCGGCCGTTGCCCGGAATGTTCCGGATGATCGCGTCGATGTCCTGGGCATTGGTGACGTTGCATCGTCCCCCGCCGGAAATGGCCAGCTTGCGGCCCGGCCTGTCGCCTTTTTCAATCAGAACGGTGCTGGCGCCGTGGGCGGATGCGGCGATGGCCGCCATCAATCCCGATGGCCCCGCCCCGATAATGAGCACATCGCAGGTCATACCTTCATTTCTCCCGAATGTTGTTTGCGTCGGCCTGTTGACCGGCGCTTTTTTATTGTAACGAAAATCGCTGCCTGCGTCGAAGGGTTTTCCGCGGCTTGTTTCCGGCATCATCCCTGTATCATCCCTGCATCCCTGTATCATCCTGGCATATTTTTTCCGGACCGTCGCATAATAATCGGAAATGTTGATGCTTCGAACAGGAGTGGACGACATGAACAACAATTCGACCCGCCCGGAAGGCAAATCTCCGGCACAGCGCGAGCAGGAGCGGGACAACCGGCGGAAACCGAACGGGAACATCATGCCGGAGGATGGGGACAAAAAAACGATGGGACCGAACCGTCCGGCCGAATGATCAACAGGGAGGGAGCGGGCATGAACAACGGGAAAAAGGAACCGGGCAACAGGAAAAAGGATCCCGGCATCGGGAAAAAAGAACCGGGCGCCCACGAAATGGAAATGAGCGAAAAGGAAAAGCTGGAGTCCTTTCCGAAGGCCGCATCCAAGGAAGAGAGCAGGCTCGATCCTTACGAGATCAATTTTTTGCCGGAATTTCGCGAGGGGCGCGGGCCGGAGGAGCCGTTCATCAACGAGTACGGAGTCATCATCGGCGACCATATGTACCAATCTCCCAACTCGCCGCTGGAAAACTGGAGCACGGACACGGATCCCGAGATCATGTCCGGCGACCAATGGGTGCATCCGTTCAAGGACATCGGATTTCTGACGACGGAAAACCGGGAGTATTTCGAGCAGGGCATACCGCCCCAGGGAGCCCAGTTCATGCATCCGGACAAGGACGTCGCCTACGCGGCGACTCTGAAGGAAGATGCGCGCGGCAATGCCGGCGGTGAACGCCAGAACGGGGAACGCGGGGAACGCGAGGAACTCGAAGATGATGTCAGGTAAAAGGACATCCCGTGTCCGGGAACCAATAAATCCGGCTTTCGGACGCACGCGGATGTTTCATTTTTACATACCAGCATGTATAATAAAATCAGACGGATCGCAGAAGGAGTGAACATGGATGTCCATGTCTTTTGAGCTGTATATGCGGGATGTGGTTCAGCCCATGCGGGATGAGCTGACCCGGATCGGAGTCAAGGAATTGACCACTCCGGAAGAAGTGGTGGAGAATTTTGAGAAAGCTTCCGACAGCACGGCGCTCGTCGTCGTCAATTCCGTCTGCGGGTGCGCGGCGGGACAATGCCGGCCGGGGGTGGCTCTGGCGCTGAAACACGACAAGAAGCCGGAATACCTGTTCACCGTTTTTGCCGGGCAGGACAAGGAGGCGACCGCGAAGGCGCGGGAATATTTTGCCCCGTACCCTCCGTCCTCGCCATCGATCGCGCTGATGAAAAATGGCGAGCTGGTGCACTTCATCGAACGCCATCAAATCGAGAATCGGTCCGCAGAGGAAATCGCGTCGGAGTTAACGGCCGTCTTTGACAAATACTGTTGACCAAAGATCACACCTTGCTCCCTCCAACGGCGGCAAGGTGTGTTTTTTGCAGATTTTTTTCCAGTAAGGGAACGGGAGTGGGAAACATGAGCTTGCAGCAGGAGATCATCGCCAGGCTGGGCGTCAAACCTGTCATCGATCCCGAGGAGGAAGTGCGCCGCAGGGTCGATTTTCTGAAGGACTACGTGCTCAAGGCGAAGGCGGACGGGCTGCTCATCGCCATCAGCGGCGGCATCGACAGCGCGGTGGCCACCGGGCTGTGCAAGAGAGCCACCGATGAACTGACCGCGGAGCAGGGCAAGGAATACCGGACCCTTGGCGTGTTCCAGCCGTACGGACTGCAGGAGGACATTGAGGACAGCTATTCCGTCGCGCGAGCCTTCGGGCTGAAGTACACGGTGGAGACCAACATTGAGGATGCGGTGAACGAAATTGCCCTCGAAGTGGAGTACGCCCTCAGATCGATCGGCATCCACCGCCATGTGAGCGTGCCCGGCAAGGGCAACATCAAGGCGCGGACGCGCATGGTGATGCAGTATGCGTTGGCCTTCGAGCAAAACCTGCTCGTCGTCGGCACCGACCACGCTTCGGAGGCGCTGACCGGGTTTTTCACCAAATGGGGGGACGGCGCGGTGGACATCACGCCTCTCAGTTCGCTGAACAAGCGGCAAATCCGCCAGATCGCGGCATATCTGGGCGTTCCCCAGGCGATTCTGGACAAGGCGCCGACCGCGGGATTGTGGGAAGGACAGACCGACGAAGGCGAGCTCGGCATTTCCTACGAGGACAACAGCGACTACCTGGAGGGCAAGGAGGTGGCGCCCGAAGTGCGGGAAAAGCTGGAGCGGCTGTATTTGAGAACCGAACACAAGCGGGCGCCGATCCCGGGCATTTGAGGCGGTTGATGGTCCGTTTATGGTCAGACTTGGATGGTGGGGGAGGATCGCATGCCCATTGCCGGGATCGGACATGATCTGGTGGCGATCGATCGGCTGGAGCGGATGCTCCGGAGCGAGATCGGGCGCAGGTTCGTCGAGCGGGTGCTGACGCCGGGGGAGAGGGAATACGCGCAGAGGCGTTTTGGAGATGAAATAACCGGCCGTTGGGTGGAGTTTACGGCCGGTCGGTTTGCCGCCAAGGAGGCCGTTGTCAAGGCGCTTGGCTGCGGGATTGGCAAAATGGTGGGGTTCCACGATCTGGAAATTTTGCCGGATGCGGCGGGAAGGCCCGTCTGTCTGTTGTCCGGACGATCCGGATTGCGCCTCGGTCTTCACCCGGACGGGTACCGCATCCATCTCAGCATCACCCATACCGAGGAGTTTGCCTCCGCCTTTGCCGTGCTGGAAATGTTATGAACGGTAATCCGGTGAGCCGGTTGATTCAATGGTTCGGGCTGTTTGATGGCCCTTTCTTTATTTTTTGGTGGACAGCCATTCGGCCAGCTGGTCAATTTCCTCCTGCGACAGGGTTTCGGCAAAAGGAGGCATGACGCCGCGGCCGTTGGAGATCACCTGGGCGATTTCATCCTTGGACAGCCTGCTGCCCACTTTTTTCAGGTTGGTGTTTCCGCCCATGTTGCCGGACAGGTCAGCCGCGTGGCAGCTCACGCAGTTGTTGGATTTGAAAAGGTTGACGGCCTGTTCAAATTCCGCATCGCTGCCGGACGTTTGTCCGCCTCCTCCGCCGGACGACGATCCGCCGCCCCCGCCACCGCCGCAGCCCGCAAGCAGGGCGATGGTCAGGAATGCCGCCAGGACGGATAAGGACGCTTTTTTCCTGATATGGCTTCTTTTCATGAACAATGACCTCCACTCGTTTAATGATTCGGACTGACTCTGGGATTGAGGCTAGTATTCGCCGGGTGATGCGGCGTTTATGCGGGAAGAACAGCAAAGGCATCGACTGTTTGTGCCATCATGATACATGAGGGAGAGCGCGAGAACAAGGTGATTTCGGCAATATTTTCCGAACATTTGTTGAACTGGTACAGGGCGAACAAGCGGGAGCTGCCGTGGAGAAAAAACAAGGATCCGTACCGCATCTGGGTGTCGGAGATCATGCTCCAGCAGACGCGGGTGGATGCGGCCATTCCGTATTACGAACGGTTTATGGAACGGTTTCCGACACTGGAATCGCTGGCGGATGCGCCCGAGGAGGAGGTGCTGAAGCTGTGGGAAGGGTTGGGCTACTATTCGAGAGCGCGGAACCTGCATGCGGCGGTGCGGGAGGTGCGGGAAAAATACGGCGGCCGGGTGCCCGACACCCCGGAGGAGCTGCGGAAGCTGAAAGGCATCGGCCCGTACACCGTCGGAGCGATCCTGAGCATCGCCTACGACCGGCCGGAACCGGCGGTGGACGGCAATGTGATGCGGGTGCTGGCGAGATATTTTTGCCTGTATGACGATGTGGCCAAGTCCGCTACACGGAGCAAGATGGAGCACATGGTGCGCGAGCTGATGCCGCGCGGGGCTCCCGGCGATTTCACCCAGGCGATGATGGAGCTGGGGGCGCTCATCTGCACGCCCGGTACTCCCCATTGCCTCATCTGCCCGGTGATGGAATCATGCAAGGGACGCCTGGATGGCGTGGAGCAGGAGCTGCCGGTGAAGTCGAAGGCGAAGCCGCCGCGGGTGGAAAACCGGCTCGTGGCGCTTGTGACGGGGGAGAACGGCCGCGTTCTCGTCCGCCAGCGTCCGCAGCGGGGGCTGCTCGCCGGGTTGTGGGAACTGCCCCATGTTGAACGGCCGGCGGAGGATGAGGCCCGGGATTTCCTGCAGGAAAGCCTCCGCGCTGCCGGAGTGCATGTGCGCGCGGGGGAATGGTTCATGCATGTGGAGCACACGTTCAGCCATATCCACTGGAACATGGAGGTATACGTGTGCAATGGATCCGTCGCGGCGGACGGACCAAGCGGAGAGAGCAGCGAGGCGGCAGGAGCCGCGCTTCCGCCCGGATACCGCTGGATGGAGGAGAGCGAGCTGGATCGGTACGCCTTTCCAAAGGTGTTTTTGCGCGTGCTGGAGCGGTATTGGGGGGCCGGGAGTGAATAGCGGGGTCCACCCGCAGGCTTCGTTTGGGCGGAATCATGGACGGGATTCATGAACCGTGTTCATGGGGCCGCGTGCCCGGGAGGTCGCCCAGGCAAAGGCAAACCGAAAGCCGCACCCGCGGCACGGCCGGCCAATGGCAGGCAGCCGGGGATGCGGCTTTTGTTTCGTCGGCGCGGTTGGGATAACTGTAACGGAACTCAGAGACCTTATTTCACTGAAAATGGCGCCGGAAAAAATCTAACGGAACCGGGAGACCTTATTTCGAGCGATTTTTCCAGAAATTCCCTAATTTCGGGTGAATAAGGTCTCCTGGTTCCGTTAGAATCAATCCACGTCTGAAAACGTAAAAATAAGGTCTCTCAGTTCCGTTACGATCTGGTTACGATCTGGTTACGATCTGGTTACGATCTGGTTACGATCTGGTTACGATCTGGTTACGATCTGGCCGGCTCCGGCGCCCAATCGGCTCCAACATAAACGGACCCGCTCCGACCATTCCGGTCATGAGCGGGTCCGGGTCTTGCCTGTCCCGAAATCGGGCGATCCGATCAACGAACAGCTTCTTCGTAGCGGCGCTCCACTTCAGGCCAGTTGATCACGTTCCAGAAGGCCGAGATGTAGTCCGGGCGCTTGTTTTGATACTTCAGGTAGTAGGCGTGTTCCCAGACGTCCAGGCCAAGAATCGGAGTCATGCCTTCCATCAGCGGGCTGTCCTGGTTCGGAGTGCTGTGCACGACCAGCTTCTTGTTCTTGTCCACGCTGAGCCAGGCCCAACCGGATCCGAAACGGGTTGTAGCCGCCTTGGTGAACTCTTCCTTGAACTTGTCAAAACCGCCCAGCTCGCTGTTGATCGCTTCCGCCAGCTTGCCGCCGGGCTGTCCTCCGCCGTTCGGGCTCATGATTTGCCAGAACAGGGAGTGGTTGGCGTGGCCTCCGCCGTTGTTGCGGACGGCGGTGCGGATGCTTTCGGGAACGCTGTTCAGATCGGAGATCAGCTCTTCCACCGATTTGCTTTGCAGGTCCGCATGGCCTTCCAGCGCATTGTTGAGGTTGGTGACATAGGTGTTGTGATGGCGGCCATGGTGAATTTCCATCGTCATCGCGTCAATGTGCGGTTCCAGTGCGTTGTGCGGATAGGGCAGTGCAGGCAGTTGATGTGCCACTATGAACAACCTCCTTCGAATCCGAGTTAGATTTATCCATTTCCCATTATGAATTAATGATACAAAAAAATCAACAAACCCCCCCCTTCGGCCGGACACGGGGGATGCCTTCCGATCTATTCAGGACACTGTAAAAAAATTCATCCATTTCCATTGAAAGCGATTGATTCATGCGAATGATGTGCTTTTTTGCAACTTTCTATAGGAATTGTGTGAAAAATGTCGTAGAATAAAAAAACGAGCCTATACACAGGGAATTGAGGAGAGACATCCGGATGAACATTCGTTCCTTTCAGTTGTCCGACTACGCCCATGTCAACCAGCTGCTGAAGCGGGTGCTGTCCGAGTCCTGCTACGCGGAAACGATTGAGGCTCTCGCCCGCCAGTTATCGTACGATTCCGGGCTCGTCCTGGTCGCGCAGGCGGGGGAGCGGATAGCCGGCATTCTCATCGGCACGGTGGACCGGCATCAAGGGTATTTTTACCGCATCGCGGTCGATCCTCCCCATCGCGGAAGAGGCATCGCCAAGGCTCTCATTGCCGAAATGCGGCAGCGATTCATGAAACGCAATGTTCGCCATGTGTTTGTCGCTCTGGACCACCACAACCGGCCGCTGATGCCACTCTACGAGTCGCTCGGTCTGCCGGTCTGGGAAAACATTCATCAACTGAAAATCGTCAGCGGCTCCTGACGGATGGACTTCAGTCGCCGCGCGGTTTTCATGGATTCGCAGGAAGAATGGACATATCTTGCGGCCCATTGATTTTGGGCGTGAGATATGTTTTTCTATTAGGTAAGCGATGTCGGGCGTCGAACCGATTTGGACCGGAAAGGAACCCGCATGGAACAGTATTTGCCTTATCAGATCAAGAGTTTCAAGCATAATGGCCATCTGCACCGTGTCTGGTTGGAAAATTGGCTCGTTCCGGATCGCAGCTTGGCGGAGGCGTTCCGCCGGGAGGACATGATCGTGCTGATCAACTCGCACACGCCGATCGTCGAGTCGAGCGGCAAACAGTGGGTCAGCCGGGTGCCGGGCGTGTCCGTCTTTATCCCGGGGCAATGGTACAACGTGGTGGCCCTGATGGAGGAACGGGGACTGAGGTACTACTGCAACATCGCTTCTCCGCCCTACAAAGGGAAAGACGTGGTGACCTACATCGATTATGACCTGGATGTGATCGTGACCGGGGAGGACGGGGGTCTGAAGGCGGCGGTGGTGGACCGGGAAGAATTCGCCGCCCATCGGATCCGGTACAAATATTCGCGCGATGTCGTCGGGAAGGTGGAAAGCGGGCTGGACTCCCTGCTCCGGAGGGTGGAGCGGGGCGGCCCGCCCTTTGATGCGGAAGCCATTCAATGGATTTATGAATGCTGGCGGGAACATTTTTTCAGATAGGAGTTGATCGGGATGGTCCAGAAACAGTCCGGCGGGTCCGCTTGGTGGAAAGAGATCGTGGATTGGGTCAAATCGCTGATCGTGGCGGTGGTTATCGCCGTTTTTTTGCAGCAGTTTGTGTTCAATATTTCCGTGGTTGAGGGACAGTCCATGGAGCCGACGCTGGTTGACTCCGAACGGCTGTTTGTGAACAGGGCGGTGTATCTCCTCCACCCGCCCAAACGGGGCGACATCGTCATCCTGAAAAACCCCCGCGACGATCGGGAAAGCAAGCATCTGGTGAAGCGCGTTGTCGGAATCCCCGGGGACCAGGTGGAGATTCGCGGCAACCGGCTGTACGTGAACGGGGAACTGTACGAACATCCGACGGCATGGGCGCCTGTTCCCGCCGGGGATTACGGTCCTCTGACCGTGCCGGACGGCCACTATTTTGTGCTTGGGGACAACCGGGGCAACAGCCTGGACAGCCGGTATTTCGGGCTCGTGCCGGAGCGTCTGGTGAAGGGACGGGCGGAATTCATCGTCTGGCCTCCGTCGGAGATAGGGGGACTGTGATCTTTGAAGGAAGTCATTTTGTACACCGATGGAGCGTGCTCCGGCAATCCGGGCAAGGGAGGCTGGGGGGCGCTGCTCATGTACAAAGGCCACAAAAAGGAACTGAGCGGCGGCGAGCCGCACACGACCAACAACCGGATGGAGATCACCGCGGTCATCGAGGGACTGAAGCAGTTGAAGCAGCCGTGCCGGGTCAAGGTGTACAGCGATTCGGCGTATGTGGTGAACTGTTTCAGGCAAAACTGGATCGCGGGCTGGCAGAGAAACGGCTGGAAAAACAGCCGCAACCAGCCGGTGGAAAATCAGGATTTGTGGAAAGAGCTGCTGGAACTGATGGACATCCACCAGGTGGAATTCATCAAGGTCAAAGGCCATGCCGACAATGAATGGAACAACCGCTGCGACGAGCTGGCGAGAGAGGCGATCAAAAAGCTGCCGTAATCAGGGCAGCCGATGCGCCGACGGCGAGCATGCCCCGCAGCTTTTTTTCTTGAAGAAACGAAAAAGGATGAAACGGACGAGGAAGGAGGTGGCGGACCGATGGCGAGGATATCCGTCGCGGAAGGCGCGGCGGGAGACTGGAGACGGCTGAAGGAGGAGATCATCGCGGCCGCGCCGGGCATGGGGATCGACAAGATCGGATTTGCTTCGGCGGAGCCCTTTGTGGAGCTGAAGCGGATTTTGGAGCGGCACCGGGCGCTGGGACGGGAGTCGGGCTTCGAGGAGCCGGACATCGACAAGCGCGTCCATCCGGAAACATGGTTCGAGGAGCCGAGATCGATCCTTTCCATCGCCGTCGCCTATCCGTCGAAGCTTGAGTCTCCGCCGAAATCGGAGCCGGGCGCGTACCGCGGCATCCTGTCCCGCTCCGCCTGGGGCGAGGATTACCACCATGTGCTCCGGCGGCGGCTGGCAAGCCTGGAGAGGTTTATCCGGGAGCGGGTGGACGGAGCGAGGATGGAGAGCATGGTCGACACCGGCGTGCTTGTGGACCGGGCTGTGGCGGAACGGGCGGGCATCGGCTGGGTCGGCAAAAACTGCTCCGTCATCACGCCGGAGTTCGGTTCGTGGGTGTATCTCGGGGAGATGGTGACCAACATCCCCTTTGAACCGGATACGCCGATCGAAAACATGTGCGGCGACTGCACCCTGTGCCTGGACGCCTGCCCGACCGGCGCCCTCGTCGGCCCGGGCGAGCTGCACGCTCCAAGCTGCGTGTCTTTTTTGACACAGACGAAGGGATATGTGGCGGACGATGGGAAGCGCGCGATCGGCAACCGCCTGTATGGCTGCGACACGTGCCAGATCGTCTGCCCGCACAACCGGGGGAAAAACTGGACGCGCCATCCGGAGCTTGCGCCCGATCCGGAAACGGTGAAGCCGCTGTTGAAGCCGCTGCTCAAGATGAGCAATCGGGAGTTCCGGGAGCGGTTCGGATCGAGCGCCGCCGCCTGGCGCGGAAAAAAGCCGATCCAGCGCAACGCTGTCATCGCTCTGGGGCATTTTCGCGACGTTTCCGCCGTTGGCGACCTGGCCCGGATCTTGCTGGAGGATCCCCGTCCCGAACTGCGCGAATCGGCCGCCTGGGCTTTGGGCCGCATCGGCGGCGGGGAGGCGAGGGAGGCGGTGCGGGCCGCCCTCGAACGGGAGACGGAGGAGCCGGTCCGCGAGGCCCTGCTGAAAGCTGGTCAAGCAATGGAAGAAGCGGTACAATGAAATTGGTCGAAAATGGGTCGATTTACGTCAGCATTTGCTGCTGCCAGTTTGCACGCGATGGGAGGTACCAAGACCGGTATGCGTTATATCGATCTGGAGGACGTGGAACCGGGACAGATTCTCGGCAAAACGATTTTTTCAAGCAACGGACAGATTCTGCTCGCCGAGAACGTGGAACTGACCGTATACATGATCAACACGCTGCGCCGGATCGGGGTTGGCGCGATCTACATCAAGGATTCGAACTTCGACGATGTGGAGATTCCCGAAGTCGTGTCGGAAGAGACCAAACGCATGGTGATCGAACGGCTGCACGAGGTGTACGGGTCCCTGAGATCGGGCAAACCGCTGAGTCCCAAGGCTGTGTCCGTCAGTGTGGACAAGCTGCTGGATGAGCTGGCGGCGAACAAAAACGTGCTCTTCCAGCTGACCGATATCCGCACCGCGGACAACGAAATGTATGTGCATGCCCTGAATGTGTGCATGATGTCGGTGCTGGTCGGCATTGGCATGGAGCTGAACCAGAGCCAGCTGAAGGATCTGGCCATCGGCGCGCTGCTCCATGACGTGGGGAAGGTTGGCATGACCCCGGCCGAGGAGAAGCTGGGCGGCCGCCACCACCATACGTGGCGCGGGTATGAAATTCTGAAAAAGGATTTCGGCCTCCTGTCCGCCCATGTCGCCCTGCAGCATCACGAAACGATCGACGGCACGGGGCTGCCGCGGGCGTTGGACGATGAGCACATCCACCTGTATGCGAAAATTGTCGCCGTGGCGAATCTGTATGACAATCTTGTGTGCGCCCGCGACCCCGAGGAACGGATGATGCCCCATGACGCATGTGAGCATTTGATGGCCCTGGCCGGCAACAAGCTGGATCACCAGGTGACCGTCCAGTTTCTGAAACACGTATCGATCTATCCGACGGGTATTTCCGTGCGCCTTTCCACGAAGGAAACCGGTGTGGTCGTCGGCCAGCACAGGGGGCTGCCCGGCCGCCCGATCGTCCGGGTCGTGCGCAAGAACGACGACGACCTGGAAGTGAAGGAAGTGGACCTGGCCCGCGAGACGACGGTGTTCATCGAGCAGGTGCTCGCCTGACGCGCGTTTCGGTTGGCCGCTCCGACTCATCTGCAGATTTTTCGCGGGTTCATTTCCGTTTACTTGCCCGCGCCGTTCGTGTTATGATGATGAGGTTGGCTCTCAAACGCCGGCTTTTCGTAACATCCCATAGAAATATACAGATAACAGGAGTGTTGCAAAGATGGTCTGGGATATCGTGATCCCGATTGTGACATTGATTGTCGGGCTCATCGGGGGGTTTTTCATCGGGGTTTACTATTTGCGCAGCCAGCTGGAAAAAATGCAAAATGACCCGGAACTGCTGCAGAAAATGGCCAGACAGATGGGCTACAACCTGAACAAGCAGCAAATGCAGCGCATGCAGCAGATGATGAAAAAGCAAACAAAACAGCTGGGCAAGAAGTGACGGGACGGCGGCGTCTGGCGGGCTTCCATCGCGGATCCCGGGCGCAATCGCTCCAGCCGGCCCGTCGGCCAGCAACAGTCAGAGAAATGGGGGATGGTCGTGGGACAACCCGACAGCGTGAAGGATTATCGGAACTATCATGTGGCTGAAAACCGCCAGCAGATAGAGGAGCATATCCGGGCGATCCTGCGCCTGATCGGCGAGGATGTGAACCGCGAAGGCCTGCAGGATACTCCGGCGCGCGTCACCCGCATGTATGAGGAAATTTTCGCCGGATATGCCGTCGATCCCCGGGAAGTTCTCGGGGTAACCTTTGACGAGCAGCATGAGGAACTGGTCATCGTCAAGGATATCGTGTACTACAGCCAGTGCGAGCATCACATGGCGCCGTTTTTCGGCAAGGCGCATATCGGATATATTCCCAGCGGCAAAATCGCCGGCCTGAGCAAGCTGGCGCGCCTCGTGGAGGCGGTGACCCGCCGCCTTCAGGTGCAGGAAAGGATCACTTCCGAAATCGCGGATATCATCGAGGAAGTGCTGAAGCCGCACGGCGTGATGGTCGTGGTGGAGGGGGAGCATCTGTGCATGTGCGCCAGGGGCGTCAAAAAACCCGGCAGCAAGACGGTCACCTCCGCCGTGCGCGGCGTGTTCCGCGACGATGCCGCTTCCCGCTCGGAATTTTTGTCGCTCATCCGCTCGTGACATTCCAATCGGCATGGCAACCCATGCGCTCATGAACAAACAGCTCCTTCACGGGAGCTGTTTTTGCATGCTTTCTTTACCTGAATGTGCGAATGAGTTATACTGGGTGTAAACGTGTTTCAACGTGTGAAACAACCGGCAGGGAATGGGGGGGCCTGTTCACTGCAATTTCCCATGTGTTGTTCAACGGGAGGTTTTATGGAAGAAAAACCTTTGGTGCGTGCCGTGGAGCGTGCTCTGGACGTGCTGCTCTGCTTTGTAAAGGAGAAGGAGCTCAGTCTGACGGAGCTCGCCCAGCGGACTTCCTTGCATAAAAGCACGGTGCATCGTCTGCTGGCGTCGCTGGAGCATAAAGGGTTTGTGACACGGGATCCGGTGACGGAAAAATACCGGCTGGGCCTGCGCATCTGGGAGCTGTCGGCGAACCTGCTCAGGGGAGATGATCCCGCGAGCATCCTGCTGCCGGAAATGGAGCGCCTGCGGGACCAACTGGGCGAGACGGTCAGCCTGTACATCCGCGACGGGCTGGATCGCATCCGCATTCAGGCTGTGCAGAGCCTGCAGGCGATCCGCCGGGTCGCTCCTTTGGGCGTGCGGCTTCCCTTGTACGTGGGGGCTTCCAGCAAGGTGCTCGTCGCCTTCGGGGAGCCTGATCTGGTGAACAAGGTGCTGGCGGATCCATCCTGCCCGCCGGCATTGAACAAGGATCAGTTCCGCCAGCAGCTGGCGGAAATCCGGCGGCTCGGTTACGCGACCAGCGTGGAGGAGCGCGAACCCGGCGCCGCCGCCGTCGCTGTCCCGGTATACGGGCGCTCGGGCAAGCTTGTGGCGGCTCTTTGCGTTTCCGGACCTTCCAATCGCATGACCCTCGATGTCATGCGGGAGCAGGCGCCACATGTGATGGAAGCGGCCAGGCGCATGAGCAGCATGCTTGATTAGCCCGGGGCGGGGCTAACGGAAATGAGCGCCCTTATTTTGGGCGAAATCGGGGGTTTGCGGAATGTAAGGGAACTGAGAGACCTTATTTGCTCCATTTTTGCGGTGTTGGAGAAGTTCGGGGCGAAATAAGGTCTGTTATTTCCGTTAGAATTTATGAAAACGATTTCAAGCGCAAAATAAGGTCTCTGAGTTCCGTTACGGCGTTCACTCGAGCTTGAGGGCACAAAAAACGGCCGCTTCCCTGTGCGGGAAGCGGCCCTTTCCTTGTTGCCCGATGCGCAATCAGCTGGCCATGATTTGGCGGAGCACCGTTTGCAGGATGCCGCCGTTGCGGTAGTAGTCGACATCGACCAGGCTGTCCAGGCGGACGATGACGTCGAAGGTGAAGGCGGAACCGTCCTTGCGGGTTGCCTTGACCTGGATCCGTTGGCCCGGCTGGATGTCGTTGGACAACCCTTCGATGTCGAAGGTTTCCTCGCCGGTGATGCCAAGGGACTTCCAGCTTTGGCCGTCGGCAAACTGCAGCGGCAGCACGCCCATGCCCACCAGGTTGCTGCGGTGGATGCGCTCAAAGCTTTCCGCGATGACGGCCTTGATGCCGAGCAGGTACGTGCCCTTGGCCGCCCAGTCGCGGGAGCTGCCGGTGCCGTATTCCTTGCCGGCGAGCACGACCAGCGGGGTGTTGTCGGCCTGGTATTTCATGCAGGCGTCGTAGATCGGCATGATTTCCCCGGTCGGCAGGTACTTCGTGACGCCGCCTTCCGTGCCCGGCGCGATCTGGTTGCGGATGCGGATGTTGGCAAAGGTGCCGCGCATCATCACTTCGTGGTTGCCGCGGCGGGATCCGTAGGAGTTGAAGTCCTTGCGCTCCACGCCATGCTCGATCAAATACTTGCCGGCAGGGCTGTCGACCTTGATGTTGCCGGCCGGAGAAATATGGTCTGTGGTCACCGAATCGCCCAGCAGCGCGATCGCCTTCGCGCCCTTGATCTCGGCGATGTCGCCGGGCTGTTCGGTCAGGCCTTCAAAGAACGGCGGCTCCTGGATGTAGGTGGAGCTGCGGTCCCATTCGTACAGGGTGCCTTCCGGCACGTCGATGGCGTTCCAGCGCGGGTTGGCGCGGAACACGTCCTTGTATTTCTCGCGGAACATCTCCGGACTCATGGCGGAGCGGATCGCGTCCTTGATCTCCTGGTTGGAGGGCCAGATGTCCTTCAGATAGACCGGTTCGTTTTTGTCGTTGTAGCCGATCGGATCCTTCGTCAGGTCGATGTTCACCGTGCCGGCCAGAGCGTAGGCGACGACCAGCGGCGGGGAAGCCAGGTAGTTGGCTTTCACCAGCGCGTGCACGCGGCCTTCGAAGTTGCGGTTGCCGCTCAGCACGGCGGCGACGGTCAGGTCGTTGTCGGCAATCGCGTCGCTCACTTCATCCGGCAGCGGACCGCTGTTTCCGATACAGGTGGCGCAGCCGTATCCGGCCACGTGGAAGCCGAGCTTTTCCAGCGGCTCGATCAGGCCGGCTTTTTTCAGGTATTCGGTGACGACGAGCGATCCCGGCGTCAGGCTTGTTTTGACATAGGGCTGCACCTTGAGACCCTTTTCCACAGCTTTTTTCGCCACAAGGCCGGCGCCCAGCATGACGCTCGGGTTGGACGTGTTCGTGCAGCTCGTGATCGCGGCGATGACGACGGCGCCGGTGGTCAGCTGGCTCGTTCTGCCGTCCGGATGCTTGACCTCCACGGATTCGCTGATCTTTTCCTCGCTCAGGCCGTAGCCGCCTTTGTCGATCGGGGTGCGGATGACCGTGTTGAAGTTGTCCTTCACCTTGTCCAGATCGATGCGGTCCTGCGGGCGCTTCGGTCCGGCCAGGCTCGGCTTCACCGTGGACAGGTCCAGCTCCAGCGTTTCGGTGAACACCGGGTCCGGCGTGCTGTCGGTGCGGAACATGCCCTGCGCCTTGTAGTAGGCTTCCACGAGCTGGATCTGCTCTTCGCTGCGGCCGGTTCCGCGCAGGTAGTTGAGCGTTTCCTCGTCGACCGGGAAGAAGCCCATGGTGGCGCCGTATTCCGGAGCCATGTTGGCCACAGTTGCCCGGTCCGCCAGGGTGATGTTGCTCAAACCGGAGCCATAGAATTCAACGAATTTGCCGACGACGCCTTTTTTGCGCAGCATTTCGGTGACGGTCAGCGCCAGGTCGGTGGCGGTCGCGCCTTCGGACAGGCTGCCGGTCAGCTTGAAGCCGATGACTTCCGGCATGACGAAGTACAGCGGCTGGCCGAGCATGCCGGCTTCCGCCTCAATGCCGCCCACGCCCCAGCCGAGCACGCCGAGGCCGTTGATCATCGTCGTATGGGAGTCGGTGCCGACGAGGGAATCCGGGAACACGTAGTTTTCCCCGTCCACTTGTTTCGTCGCGGCGACCGATGCCAGGAACTCCAGGTTGACCTGGTGCACGATCCCGGTGGCCGGAGGAACGGCACGGAAGTTGTCAAAAGCGGTTTGCGCCCAGCGGAGGAACCGGTAGCGTTCCTCGTTGCGCTCGAATTCCAGCTTCATGTTCGTTTCCAGCGCCTGCTCGTTGCCGAAGGCGTCGACCATGACGGAGTGGTCGATGACCAGGTCGACCGGAACGAGCGGATTGATCCGCTTCGGATCTCCACCCGCGCGGGCGGTGAAGGCGCGCATGGCGGCCAGGTCGACGACGACCGGAACCCCGGTGAAGTCCTGGAGAACAATGCGCGAAGGGATGAACGGCACTTCCTTGCTGAAGTCGGCATTGGTCCAGTTCGCCAACTGCTTCACGTGCTCTTCCGTGATGGCGCGCCCGTCAAACTGGCGCACGGCGGCTTCCAGCAGCACCTTGATGGAAAAAGGAAGCCTGGAAACCGGACCGAGACCCTTTTCTTCCAACTGCGGCAAAGAATAATAACGATAGCTCTTTCCGCCGACGCTCAATGTCTGGACGACGGAATACTGGTCTTTCCATGCCATATATGTTTCCTCCTTTTAATGTATGATCAGCCCATGGACCAAGCCGGGCGAACCGGTGCCATCCGCCGGTAGTTTCATTAGATGAAACTCGATTTCAATTTGCACATTCAAACTATAGTATACCTTTTTCCCGCCTTGCGGTAAAGGATTTTTTGGGGCGATTCCGGACCGGAGCCCGCGAGCATGACGGAAAACCCGAGTCGGAACTTGATATGTATTTTGGGCAGATTGCAGTCATATATTGGCAATATACCTGAACGGAAAAATTTCCCCATATACAGCATGGGTTTTCGTCCGGTTTTCTATCCGTTCGGGAAAAATGTTCGGTCAAGGGGGCTCCCGATGATGGAGTGGAAGGCCGCCATCCATGAATATGTCGACCGGCTCAACCGCGCAGAGTCCGATTGTTCGGGCGCGCCGCTGGAAACCTGTGTGCGCGACAGGGAGTTTTTGCTGATGTTGGAGGAGAGGCTCCGGCGCGTGAAGGTCCGCGGGGACATCAGGGAGGCGACGCCTCTCCGTCAGGAGACGCGTCTCAGGATCACGCGGTTTTCGGAAGCGAAACATGAAATCCGGGCGGAGCTGATGCTGCGCAAAACGATGCTGTACCGGCAGGGAGGCCGCAGGTTCCGGGAGGACCGTCTGGAGCGGGAAAGCCTGGTGCTGCGTCGGGAGAAGGGAGGCTGGCGGATCGTGACCGTGCTGCCGGACGTGTCGGAACGCGCGGCGGACGAGCAGGCGGACAGCCGGCCGGACGTCTGGCAGGGCGACTGGCGGGGCGACTGGCAGGGCGGCTGGGCGGGGGATGGCGGTGATGCGGACGGCGCAGCCGCCGATCCTATTGGCGGAATGGCTGCCGGCGGTCCGGGCGGAGGAGGCCGAAGCGGGAGCAGAGCGCCCGGACCATGGGGCGGCGCGCGTCCGCAGGAGGGACCCAGACCGGGCAGGCCCTACCTCCATCCGTCAGTGACCCCGGTTCGTCCGATCATCGCATTGAGGGGAAAACCGTATGTGAGAAGGCTGGCGGTGGAATACGCCGATCGCTGGTGGGATGCGCACAATCCCGAGTACAGGGCGTTTGACGTGGACTGCACCAATTATGTTTCGCAGTGCCTCTTTGCAGGGGGAGCGCCAATGACTTATACTGGGAAAAGGAATTCCGGATGGTGGTACCGCCATGGAAACGGGGACGACTGGAGTTTCAGCTGGACGGTTTCCAACAGCCTGCAGTGGTATCTCGCCGGCGCCAGGAAGGGATTGACCGCGCAGCGGGTCCGGTCCGCATCGGAGCTGGAGCCGGGCGACGTCATTTTTTACGATTGGGACGGCGACGGCCATTTTCAGCACAGCACGATCGTCACCGCGAAGGATGCCAACGGCCAGCCGCTGGTGAACGCCCATACCGTCAACAGCCGATGGAGATATTGGGATTATCGGGATTCCTATGCCTGGAGCGAGCAAACGAAGTACCGGTTTTATCATATTTCCGACGAGTTTTTTTGAGCTGACTGCCGGCCCCGTCTTCTCATGCGGAGGGGGTTGACGCCATGATCCCATCTTGTTGCGGAGGTTGCCCATGAGTCAGAAACTGAGAGTCGGTTTGATCTATGGAGGGAAATCGGGTGAGCACGAGGTATCGCTGCAAACGGCCAAGGCTGTGATCAGCGCCTTTGATTTTGAAAAATATGAACTGATTCCTTTTTATATTACCAAGCAAGGCGAATGGCGCTTCGGGGAGGCGCTGAAAGGGCCCGTGGAGGACATCCGCCAGCTGACGATGGAGGATCGGCCGGGCACCGGCGCGGACTGGCTCACGCTGATGCAGCGGACAATGTCCGCGGGGGCTGCTTTGCCGGCTGCGCCAACCGAAAAGGGCGCATGTTCCGTCGAGGCCGCGCCTTCCAAAGGTGCAGCCGCGACTGCCGAAAACGGGTCCGCCGCTGCCGCGTCGGCGCGGGCCGGCAAGGGGCAATTGAACGGTCCGGGCATCGACATCATGTTCCCGCTTCTGCATGGCACCAACGGGGAGGACGGAACGATCCAGGGATTGTTTGAAATCGCCAATCTGCCATATGTGGGAGCCGGGGTGCTCGCATCCGCCGTCGGGATGGACAAGGTTACGATGAAAAAAGTGTTTGCCGACGCGGGACTGCCCCAGGCGATCTACCGCCATTTCACCCGCGCCCGGTGGGAGCGGGACCAGGATTACTATTTGATGGAAATTGAAATCGCCATCGGCTATCCGTGCTTTGTCAAGCCGGCAAATCTCGGTTCCAGCGTCGGGGTGTCCAAGGCTTCCAACCGGAAGGAGCTGATCGCCGCCGTGGAGGAAGCATTCCGCTACGACCGCAAGGTCGTCGTCGAGGAATTCGTCAATGCGCGGGAAATCGAGGTGGCTGTGCTCGGCAACGACGATCCGAAGGCATCCGTTCCGGGCGAAATCATTTCGTCCAATGAATTCTACGACTACAGGGCCAAATACATCGACGGAAAATCCACGATGGTCATCCCTGCGGACCTGCCGCCGGAAACCGCCGGGCGCATCCGGGAGATGGCGGTGCGCGCCTTCCTCGCCATCGACGCTTCGGGGCTATCGCGGGTCGATTTTTTCCTGCGCCGGGAGGATGGAGCGATCCTGATCAATGAAATCAACACGATGCCCGGCTTTACGCCCTTCAGCATGTATCCTCTTTTGTGGAAGGAATCCGGCCTGTCCTACCGGGAGCTGCTTGATGAGTTGATCAGACTCGGGCTGGAGCGCTATAATGAAAAACAACGTCTGCAGTACGGTTTTGAAGCGGGCAAGTGAGGTGCAAGTGAGGGAAAGTGAGTTTGATCTTTCCGGGAGGGAGCCATGGGATTTCAAAGCGAGTTTCACTCCATCTGCAAGTTCAAGAATGACAAGGAACTGTACGATTTGCTGGAATACGGCAAAACCGCGATGATCAAGAAAGGCTTTCGCATTTATCCGACAGGGGAAAAGGCCGTCGCCTACACGCCGGACAACAGGGCGATCGCCATCGTCAAAATCACGGCTTCCATTGCGGAAATCAACTTCCAGGGCGAGGAAGTGACCAAGGTGGAGATCGACCTCGTCCGCAAGCTGAACGAGACGGAAGCGAAAGTGCTGACGGATCTCGGGCAGGAAATGTATTTCCAGCGGGAGTCGTGAGCACAAACATATCGCCATCAGCTTGAATCAGTGGATGAAAACGCCGGTACGGCGTTTTTCCTGTTTGTTTCTTGTTGTCAACAGGCTGCAGCAAACGTGAGGCAGCAGCAATCGCGGCAAAGGTGGTGCGGCGTTTCGCATGGTTTCGGCAACAGGTTTTCTCGTCTTGTTTCTGATTGGAGTTGTGTCTGCGGTTTTTGGCAGCATCGTGGGGTTGGGCGGGGGTGTGATCATTGTTCCGTCGCTCATCCTGCTGGCGCCGCGCCTGATTGGGGAAAGCGTCGATTCGGCGGTGGCGGTGGGCACCTCGCTCGTCGTGCTTATTTTTACCGCTTTGTCGTCCACGCTCACTTTCGTCAGGCAGCGCCGCGTCGATTTTCGCAGCGGCTTGCTTTTTTTTGTGACCAGCGGGCCGGGGGCGATCGTGGGTGCGGCCGTGACCGGACTGATGAGCGGAGGGCGGTTCCAGCTCGTTTTTGGCATATTCGTATTGTGCATGGCGATCCTGATGATGGTGCGGGACCGGCTGAAACCTCTCCGCGTGGAGTGGCGCATCCGGCGGTCGTACACGGATCCGAAAGGCGTTGTGCATACATATGGATATAACGCGCCGTTGGCGCTGCTCATCGGTTTTTGCGTCGGCTTCGTTTCCGGTCTGTTCGGCATCGGCGGCGGTTCGCTGTTTGTGCCGCTGATGGTGCTGCTGTTCCGTTTTCCGCCCCATGTGGCCACGGCCACGTCGATGTTTGTCATCTTTTTGTCGGCGATCCTCGGCAGCTTCAGCCATGTGGCGCAGGACAACGTGAACTGGTGGGCGGTGCTGGCGCTGGCGCCCGGGGCGCTGTTCGGCGGCTGGGCGGGAGCGCGCATTGCCGGGAAGCTGAGCAGCAAAACGCTGTTGTATGTGCTGCGCGCGACGCTGCTCGTGTTTTCTCTTTATCTGATCTGGCGCGGCGCGGTTTCGTAAAGACGGTTTCAGGTTGCTGTTTCGTGTTTTGAGATAGCGGTGATGTGCGTGCAGCTTCCTGATCACGGGTTTTTGACGAGCGGTGGCTGTCGTTCCGCTTATAGATCGGAGGATTGCAGCAGAGGATTGTAGCGGAGGAGTGGTTCGATTGGCAGATACGCGGGAAGGTTTGTTTGATCGGTTGCCGGGAAAAAGTTACACGGCCGCGGCGGTCAGCATCGCGGCAAAGGCGGGCGAATGGATCAGGAGCAAGGCGGGGCAACATGAAACTTTGGAAATAAAGGCGAACGCATCGGACCTTGTCACCGAGGTGGACAAGGGTTCCGAAGCGATGATCCGCAACCTGGTCAAAACCTACTTTCCCGAGCACGGGGTGCTGGGCGAGGAAGGGTTGTATGCGGAAGGGGCGACGATCGGGGAGGCGCTGGAAGCGGCGTGGGCCGGCGGTCGGGAGTATGTGTGGATCGTCGATCCGCTGGATGGGACGACGAATTTTGTGCACGGGTTTCCGTTTTATGTTGTTTCGCTGGCATTGGCGTGGAGGGGCGAAGTGGTGGCGGGGGTCGTGTATGACCCGAACCGGGATGAAATGTTTGTAGCGGAAAAGGGCAAGGGCGCCTATTTTCGCGGCAGGCGCATGCGCGTGTCCGGGGAGGGGGCTTTGGCCGACAGCCTGCTGGCGACCGGTTTTCCCGCGTCCAGGGGCGAGATGCTGCGGGACAATGTCGCCGGAATCGGAGCGCTGGCGCCGCTCGTGCGAAACATCCGGGCGGCGGGCTCGGCCGCGCTGCACATGGCCTATGTCGCCTGCGGGCGGCTGACCGGGTTCTGGGAACTGAACCTGAACCCGTGGGACCTGGCGGCCGGCGCGCTGCTCGTGCAGGAGGCGGGCGGAAAGGTGACGGACACCCTGGGCCGGCCGTATTCTCTCGAGACCCGCCACGTCATTGCGACCAACGGCAGCGTGCACGAGGAACTGCGGAAGGTGCTGGACGAGGCGGGGGCGACGGGGATGCGGTGAGAGGGGCGGCGAATCGGCGCGCAGGCTCGGCGATGCTCGGGCTTGGCGGTGCACGGGCTCGGTGGCGCTTGTGCGTTGGCACTGGCTCACCGGCGGCGTCTCGCGCGGTTCTAACGGTCACTTTTGACCGTTAGAAGACAATCCCCCATTTCTGACGGACATTTATGTCCGTTAGAAGCAAGTTTGAGGTGTTTTTCGCCCGATTTTTGCATGCAACGGACAAAAATGTCCGTTACAGTTGGAACTCGCATTCTAACGGTCACTTTTGTCCGTTAGAAGCGCTTGCCATCGCTATATGCGAATAAAAAAGGCCTCCGAACGGTCAGACCATTCTGAGGCCTTTGCTATTTTCCGCGGACGCGCACTGCCGCTCCATCACCCGACACGTCACCGGTTGTCCACTTTTTCCGGGTACAGATCGTGGTTCAGCAGACGGTGTTCCGCCATCGCCTCGTATTTCGTTCCGGGACGTCCGTAGTTGCAGTACGGATCGATGGAGATGCCGCCGCGCGGAGTAAATTTTCCCCACACCTCAATGTAGCGCGGATCCATGACCTCGATCAGGTCGTTCATGATGATGTTGACGCAATCCTCGTGAAACCCGCCGTGATTGCGAAAGCTGAACAGGTACAGCTTGAGCGACTTGCTTTCCACCATTTTTTGATCAGGGATATAGGAAATATAAATGGTGGCGAAATCCGGCTGACCTGTGATCGGACAAAGGCTCGTGAATTCGGGACAGTTGAACTTGACGAAATAATCCCGGTTCGGGTGCCTGTTGTCAAACACCTCCAGCAGCTTCGGGTTGTAGCTGTAATCGTATTGTACGTTCCGGTTGCCGAGCAGGGTCAGCCCCTCAAGCCCCGGTTCACGTTCCTTCCTCTTGTCCGTATCATTTTCATGGGACATGATCCGCATCCTCCTTTCAGAATAGAATCGGCTTCAAGTCACCATTTCGTGCATGTGCTTCAAGCGTCTCCGGGCAAGCAACGAGCTGTTGCCGCGTACGCACCGCGATTTTGCGCCGCAAGTTGAGAGTCGGCGCGCTGAGAGAAGCATTTTGCTTCTCTCGGAAGGTGAAATGCCGCTGCTGGCACGCTGAGAGAAGCAATTTGCTTCTCTCGGAAGGTGAAATGCCGCTGCTGGCGCGCTGAGAGAAGCATTTTGCTTCTCTCGGAAGGTGAAAGGCCGCTGCTGGCGCGCTGAGAAAAGCATTTTGCTTTTCTCGGAAGGTGAAAGGCCGCCGCTGGCACGCTGAGAGAAGCATTTTGCTTCTCTGGGAACGGTGAAAGGACATCACGCACAACGCAAAGGTGGCGCGCAAGTATCGTGCTTCGAACCTGGCACATCCTGCCGCGTCCGAGCCACTGCTTCCGAGCCACTGCTTCTGAGCTGCAGCCCCCGGGTCCAGCTTCCGAACCCCTGCCCCCAGGATGCTGCCTCAGAGCCGCAAACCTTCAGACCACTGCCTCCAGGATGCTGCTTCAGAGCCGCAAACCTTCAGACCACTGACTCCACGCTGCCATCTCCGAGGCGCGCCTCCGATCGGCAGCCGCCGAATGCTGTTGCCATCGGGCTGCCGCAGCCGGTCCGCCGGCGGCAGCTGGGCCCGCCGCTTTCAGGCTTCCAGCTCCACGTGCTCGCTTACATCGGCCTCGTAATCGACGCCATCCATTTGAAAACCGAACAGCCGGAAAAACTCGTCCCGATACCCCTGCAGGTCCGAAACTTCATGGATGTTTTCGCTGTTTACAATGTCCCACAGTCCGCTCACTTCCCGCTGCACGTCCTCGCGCATTTCCCAATCGTCGATGCGGATGCGGCCCTCCTCATCCACCGGCGTTTCCCCGCTCGTATACAGCCGCTGCGAGAACAGGCGATACATCTGCTCGATGCAGCCTTCGTGGATGCCCTTTTCTTTCATCACCTTGAACAGCAGGGAAATGTACAGCGGGACAACGGGAATGGCCGCGCTCGCCTGGGTGACCAGCGCCTTGTTGACGGAAACCCAGGCTCGCCCGCCGCTCGCCGCCAATTTGTCGCGCAGACGTCTGGCGGTCGCTTCCAGATCCTCCTTTGCCCTGCCGATGGTGCCTTCGCGGTAGACGGCGTGGGTGATCTCCGGTCCGATGTAGGAAAACGCCACGGTGATGGCGCCGTCCGCCAGCGCTCCCGCTGCCTGAAGCGCGTCGATCCACATTTCCCAGTCCTCTCCGCCCATGACTCCGACCGTCTGCCGGATTTCCTCCTCCGTCGCCGGCTCGATCGACACAGTCGTCACCTCGCCGGTGTGGAAGTTGACCGTCTTGTTGGTATAGGTCTGGCCGATCGGTTTGATGACGGAGTTCAGCGTTTCCCCGGTCACCGGATGGACGCGGCGGGGCGCGGCCAGGCTGTAGATGACGAGATCGACTTGCCCGAAATGCTCCTTGATCAACGCGATCGTCCGCTCCTTGATTTCACTGGAAAAAGCGTCGCCGTTGATGCTTTTGGCGAAGCGTCCGGCTTCTCTCGCCGCTTTTTCAAAGGCGGCCGTGTTGTACCAACCCGCGGTGGCGGTCCGGCCGTCGGCAGCCGGCCGTTCGAAAAACAGGCCGATCGTGTCGGCGTCCGCCCCGAAGGTGGCCGCAATCCGGGCGGCAAGGCCAAACCCTTGCGACGCACCGATGATCAGCGCTTTTTTCGGCCCGTTGATTTTGGGCTGCCGCTTCACGTATTCGATCTGCTCCTCCACATGTTTGGCGCAGCCGACCGGATGGGCGGTCGTGCAGATGAATCCTCTTGTTTTCGGTTTGATGATCATGGCAGATGGCTCCCTTTCCTTCAAAATGAATTTGGTATGACAAACCCGTGGATTAATACCTGGTCCTAATACTAAGTGATATATTCATTTTACATGAAAACGGCCGATTTTGAAATAGCTGCGAATAAAGACAGCATAGCACGGCAAACTGGAAAAAGACAAACGGGGAGGCGAAAAAAATGGAGCACAGCAATGAAAAAACCGGCGTTGAAAGAAACGGCGTCGATAATACCGGCTTAGAAAAAATCGGCGTAGAAAAAGACGGCTTCGAAAAAACCGCCGCAGAACGAACTGGCGCCGGAGATCCGGAACCGGAAGGAAGGAGGAAGGTGGAGCGCAAGCTGTCGGAAGCTCTGGAGAAGGGCGAGATGAGCGGGCGGGACCCGCAGCTGTCGGCGACGGACCTGCTGACGCCCAAATACGAGATTCGCGTTCGCGCCGAACGGGACACCATTTTGGAGGAAACGAAGCTTTACAGGCAAATGGCCAGGGAAGTGGATGACAGGTACGACAAATATGTCGAACGGTCCAACGGCGCAGGGGAGTCGGAGTAAGGGCCCAAGGGCTGCCATCAGGGTGCCGCCCTGCGGCACGTTCCGGCGTTGGGGCTGCACATTTTTTTGCGCGGTTCAATTTTTTGTCCGCCTTTATTTTCATTTGCCGCATGTACACCTAAAATCGGTATTAGGAACTACAAGAACGGCATGATGATGAACTTTACCATCAACCTGCGAAGAGGTTTTTGACGTGTCCCTGCTCCGTGATTTTCCCTTCCCTGTTCTGATCAGCGCCGTCCTTTGCCTTGTCATGTTCATTTATTCCTTTCGCCTGCGCAGGCTGCCCGAAGGCATTTTTCTCATCGTTCTGATGGCGTTCCTGTGCCTGCAGGGTGTGTTCAGCATGGGTGAACTTGGCGCAAACGGTCTGGAACAAAAATTGTTCTGGCGCAACATGCAGCAAATCCCGCTTTACACTGCTCCGGTTCTGTTTTTGGGCATCATCATGATCACGGTCGGCGCAAGCCGCAAAACGTTGGTCCGGAGCATCGGCTCCCTGATCGGCGTCATGCTGGTTTACTGGATTCTGTTGTTTACGGACACGCAGCATCACTGGATCCGCGAATCTGTCTGGCTGGAGCCGTTCGGGGAATTTGAGCGCATCATGGTGGAGCCGACCGATTTTGGCTACATGTTTATATGGCTGAACCAGATCGTCGGTCTCTGGGGGATCGGCCTGCTGCTCATGAATTACAAAAAAATGTACGGCCGGAACAAGAAGCAGTTCGTTCTGCTCATCCTCGCCATGCTCTGCCCCTATTTTCTCCCGTGGGTTGCCTCCCTGTTCCAGGCGGAGCTGAATGTGGCGATTTCCCTCATCCCCACGGCTGTCCTGATTTTCACGGCGGTTCACCGGTACAAATTTTTGCAGGTGCGGCCGATCGCCCGGGAAAAGGTGCTGGAGCATATGTCCGAAGGCATCCTGATCGCGGATGAGCAAAACCGGATCCTCGACGCGAACCCGGCGGCGGTCCAGATGCTGGGCGGATGGATCTGCAGCAGGAGCGAAAGCGGAAATCCCGTCGGAAAGCGTTTCGGAGATCTGTTTGGGGAAAAGCCGGAGCTCATGGCCCTTTGCGGTGCGGAAAAAACCGGGAAAACGGAAGCGGAGTTCGGCGGCAAATACGTGGAGGCCAGATACATTCCGATTCATGTGCGCGGCATGCACACCGGTTCCCTGCTCATTTTGACCGACATCACCGAACGGAAAACCTATGAAGGCGAACTCTTCCGGCAGGCAACCGTGGACGGGCTGACCGAGCTGAACAACCGCAGCCGCTTTTTTGAACTGCTGGAGGAAACGTTCCGCCAGCACGCGGCTTCCCGCGAATCCCGTGAAACTTTCGAATCCCGTAAATCCCGCGAAACCATCGGGTCCCGTGCGACCCCCAAAACTCCCGCGGCCAGTTTGGCGCTGATCGACCTGGATCATTTCAAGGAGATCAATGACCGGTACGGGCATGTTGCCGGAGACCGGGTGCTGCGCCATTTTGCCTCGCTGGCCAGGAAAGTGGTGGGAGACAGGGGAGTGTTGGGAAGAATAGGCGGAGAGGAGTTTGCCGTGTTTTTTCCAGCCCTGGACGGGGAGTCGGCCTACCGGATCGCCGAGGAAATGCGGCTGACCGTGGCTGGAGAAAAACTGAGCCTGCCGGAACTCGGACAGACGGTTGAAATCGCGTACTCCGTCAGCATCGGAGTGGCCGAACTGCTCGACTCGCATCCCGATGTCGAGGCCTGGTACCAGCAGGCGGACGAATCCATGTACGTTTCGAAGCAAAACGGCCGAAACCGGACAACGCTGGCGAGACCGCTGTAAGCGGTGCGGCTGTAAGCGCTGCGGCTGGATGGGTGGCCGTGTGTAATGCAAAAATACATCAGATGAAGCCGAGTTTTCGATTTCCGGCTTCATGTAATGCACAAATGCATCAAATGAAGCCCTTGGTTCAGGTTTGAGGCTTTAGGTAATGCACAAATGCATCATATGTAGCCTCTTGTTCAGATTTTCGGCTGCAGGTAATGCATAAATGCATCAAATGACGCCATATCGCGTATTTCGCGTCTGGCCAAGCATGCAAAAAAGGCTGCCCGGCAAGCATCGCGCTTGTCTGGCAGCCTTTTCGCTCTTGTCCGGACAGCCTTTCGCTTATGATGCAGTGGATTATTCCGTTGCCACCGACTGGTCGGCCTGCAGGTTGACCGGAGCGATGCGCACGAAATGCGCGTCCAGGTCGTCCAGCAGCCGCTGCACCCGCTCTGCGGCCTCCGCCTGGCCGGCTTCCGCCAGCACGTCGCGGTAGGCGCCGAGCAGTTCCTGCAGGTCGCGGCGTCCCCGGTCGTCGAGCGGCATGATATTCACCTTCGCGCCCTTGGCAATTCGCCTCCGGAGTGCGGCCTCATCGAGACCCATCTCCGGCACGAGCCGCTGGTAGATGACGCCCCCGGTCATGCCGGCGCAGATCCACGGACCCGGATCGCCCAGCACGACGGCGCGGCCGTTGGTCATATATTCGAAGGCGAAGCCCTTCAGGTTGGCGCGGGAGGCGATGCAGCCGAGATCGTCCCGGATCGGCTCCGTGATCTCGCCGCCGAACACGACATCCGCTCCGGACATCCGGATGCATGCGCGGGAATCGGCGTTGCCCTGGATCAGGAACAGCCCCTTTTGCGCGCCGTAGGCGAAGGATTTGCCCACCGAACCGTTGATATATTGGCCGTGGCGGCCAGGCGACTTCAGAATGGCGATGCGCCCGCCGAAGGCCATCTTGCCGACACCGTCCTCGGCCCCGCCATGCACGGTGATGTTCACGCCGCGGGCGTTGAACGCGCCGAGGCCGTTGCCCGGCACGGAACCGTCGGTCAGCGTCAGGTTGACCAAGGGCAGCCTGTCGTAGCTGCCGTCAAAGCGGTCGCGGACGCGGTGGCTCGAGTAGCGGGAACCGACGATGCGGGTTTCCGCCGTCACTCCGCTCCAGGAGTGCTCGATCGGTCCATTGAAGGAGACCGACTGCGGGAACATGGCGACCCCTTCCGCGCCGGCGGCGATCGCCATGATGTCCGACGTGGAGATGTTGTCCTCCGTCCTCGCCTTGAACTGGATCGGCGCCGGGCGCAGCAGGTCGCTCAGGTCGAGCCGCCCGAGGGCGTTCACCTGCTCCAGCAGGTCGGAGCGGCCGACCAGGTCCTGGGCGCGCTGGAAGCCGAGCCGGGCGACGATCTGGCGGATTTCCTCGCCGATTCCTGTGAACAGGCGTACGAGGTTGTCGACCGCCTTCTCGTACACCCGCGGCACGAAGCGGCGCAAGCCCTTCTCCTCGGCTTCCTCCATGCTGTCGATCTGCGTGGCGATGCCGACGTGGCACGTGTCCAGATGGCAGCCGCGGCAGGTTGTGCAGCCGATGGCCAGCATCGCCAGGGTGCCGAAGCCGCAGCGGTTGGCTCCGAGCATCATCATTTTGACGACGTCGGCGCCGGACTTCATGCCGCCGTCCGCCCACAGCTCCACCTTGTCGCGCAGGCCCGCCTCGATGAGGGCGATGTGGGCCAGCTTGACGCCGATTTCCGCCGGCAGTCCGACATGCTGGATCGAGTGCATTCTCGCCGCGCCGGTGCCGCCATCGAAGCCCGACAAAGTGATCACATTGGCGCCGGCCTTGGCGATGCCGACGGCGATCGTGCCGATGCCCGGAACGACCGGCACCTTCACGATGACCTTCGCCTTCCGGCCGCTCGCTTCCTTCAGCTCGGAAATGATCTGCGCCAGGTCCTCAATGGAATAGATGTCATGGTTGTTGGACGGCGAAATGAGATCGGAGCCGATCGTCGCGTTCCGCGCGGCGGCGATTTTTGCCGTCACCTTCGTGCCGGGCAGGTGTCCGCCTTCGCCCGGTTTTGCCCCCTGGCCGATCTTGATTTCCAGGAAGCAGACGGCGTTGGCCAGCTCCACGTTGACGCCGAAGCGGCCGGAAGCGACCTGGGCGCCGCGGGTCCGCTTGTAGCGGCCGAGCATGTCCTTGATTTCTCCGCCTTCTCCGTTCATCGTCGCCATGTTCAGCCGCTCGCCGGCTTCCGCGTACGCGCGGAAGGCGATCTCGTTCTGCGAGCCGAAGGACATGGAGGAGATGAGCGTCGGCAGGCTGTGATCGCCCACGCTCAGGTCCACGGTGGACGGGTCCACGGGCTTGCGCTCGGCTTGCGCCTTCGCAAAGTTGAAGTCGGCGACATGGCGGATCGAGATCGGATTTTTGCGTTCCTCTTCCTTCAGCCGGTCGGCATACTCCTCATAGGTGGCGTCGCCGTTGGCCGCGTCGACCGCTGCTTTCCACAGCCGCGTGAAGAAGCGGAAGTTTTTCGCCGCCTTGGCTTTATCATCGTGGAAATCCCGGTACCGGGCTTCCGCGTCCTCCTTGAGCATCGCAAAGGACGTTCCGCCCTGTTCGCTGCCCAGGTAGTTGACGATGTCGAGCACCTCCGCCACCTCGGGATGGAGGCCGATGGACGAGAAGAAGCGGGTATATCCGCGCAGCTCATGGGTGCCGATGGTGGAGATGACCTTCTCCATCCCCTTCGTCAGGGCGGACAACGCCCGATAGGCTCCTTCCGTGCCGGCCTTCGCCCCGGCGGTCGCAAACAGAAGATACGGGTTCAAGACGTCCGCCCCGAGCCCGTAGGCGACGGCCAGGTCATGCAGGTTTCTGAGCGCCGCGGAGCGGAGCACGATGCTGGCATGGCGGCGCAGGTTGTCGCCGTTCCCGAGCTTCACTCCGCGCAGGGCGATGTCCACCCGGGAGACGGCCAGATGCGGGTCCAGCCACAGCCGGTCTTCCGTATGGGCGCCTTCGTCGTTCAGGACGAGCAGGGCGGTTCCGTTTCGCACCGCTTCGACGGCCTGTTCCGCCAGGACGTCCAGCGCCTCCTTGACCGATTGTTCCCGCGGGAAGGTGATGGCCAGCTGGACGACGCGATGGTCGCCTTCGCGGCGGAACAGGGCCAGCAGCTGTTCATAGGACAATTGTCCAATATGCTCCCGGCTGTTGATGCCGTGTTTTCCTTCCAGAACAAGCGGGCAGGGCAGCTCCAGGCGGGTGCTGCTGTCCACGGCGCCGTAAATGGCAGGCCGCGGGCCGACGACGACGCGGGTGGAGAAATGCTCCGTTTCCCGGTCGCGGTCGATGGCCGGGTTGGTGACGACGGCCACGCTTTCCTTGATATAGTCCGGGATGTTTTGCCGTTCCCAGTGAAGTGCCGCGAGCGGCGCGTCGTGCCCAAGGGAGCGGATCGGTTCGGCGCCGGATTCCGCCATCGTTTCAATCATCTGGATGCCTTCCCGGTCCCAGCCAAACGCCGCATACCAGTTGTCCTTCGGTTCGACGTCCGGTCCGGGGGCTGCGGCAACCGCATCGGCTTCAAAGGCAAGATGCCTGTTCATGCCGGAAAAGTCCACGCGCTTGCTCGCGCGATCGTACACGATCTGCTGCAGCTTCGTGTAGGGCACCACTTCCACCGGTTGTCCCGGGTGCAGGATGACGCCGATTTTTTCCCCGGGAGCGATCGGCTTCGGTTCGGCCACCATGTCGCCCACGCGGATGATGCCCTGTTCCGACGAAAAATACAGCGATGTTTCGCTTTCCACAAACCAGAGCGGCCTGAGGCCCAAAGCGTCAACGCTGAACACGCACTCGTCGCCGTAGCGGGAAATGATCGCCGCCGGTCCCTGCGCATAATGGCCCCAGATTTGTCTAAAGTATACGTATAAGTCCTGCAGCTTCGGTTCGAGCTGCTTCATTTCATTGATGATCGGCGGGAACACGAGCTCCATCGCCTCGAACAGGCTCATGCCGAAGCGGTGGATGAACGTTTCGATCGTGCGGTTCATGTCCTGGGAGTCGCTTCCGCCTTCCACCAGGGGAACGCCGATCATCTCGGCTTCCGAGCGCATTTTTTTGATCGTGTTGATTTCGCCGTTGTGGCCAAGCAGGGAAAAGGGCTGAACCCGGAAAAAGTTGGACAGCGTGTTGGTCGAATATCGGTTGTGCCCGATGGTCACCTGGGCGGCGAATGTTTCGTGCTGCGTATCCAGAAAATATTTGGGCAAAATGCTGGCCGAACCCATCACCTTGTAGGCGGCGGTGCGGGTGCTCAGGGAGGCGACATGCACGCGGAAGCGCTGCTCGATGGCGACGTGCAGCTCGAACAGGTGGTCGTCCGCCGTTTTGCCCTCCGAATCTCCCGGAAACTTGCACAGGGCGGCGATTTGCCAGAAGGTGGGCTCGTCGTTGCGCGCGTTTTTGCCCAGCACGCTGTTGTCGACCTCATTTTCCTTTTCCATCACGATGTCCACTCCGGCTGCGGCAAACATGGAGCGGATCTCGTCCTGCACCTGCCCGACGCCCTGCTCCAGGTTGCGCGGAATGAAAATATGGCCGATGGCAAATGCGGGATCATACGCCAGCTTTCCGTCCAGTCCCGCTTCGTTCAGCCTCCGTTCCCACAGCGCGCGCGGGATATCGGTCAGGATGCCGCATCCGTCCCCCTCGCCGTCGATAAAGCCGGAACGGTGCTCCAGTTTGACGAGGGCATCGATCGTTTTTTGCACATTGTCACGGGTCGGATGCCCGTCCTTTTCAATGATGCAGATGATTCCGCAGCTGTCGTGCTCTTCGGCGAGCAGGTCGCGGAATCGGCCTTCGTTTCTCATGATCTGGTCCATAGCGGTCGGTCAGAACGCCTGACCTTCACCTCCTGCAAAAATTGTGGAGAATCCGAATGCGTATCATGGCGCGGAGAAAAAATAAGCGAAAATTAATTATTCGTCCTTACGCATAAAAATACACAAACAGCACAAACACGCAAAACCTCATAAAAAGGTGCTAATAGCATAACACGAATATTGGCCGGTTGACAATAGGTGTGATAAAAATTTACAAAGAAAAAAGCCCTTGTACACAACAAGGGCTGGAATCGTTTGCCATTAAAAGGAAATGATAGAAAACGAACGATTGATCGATAAATCTTTTTTATTGTTCGGATTTAGCGCGCTTTGGCTGAAACTGTCGTTTCGCCTTTTTTTAGCAAAATGAATGATTCTTCAGCGGCGGCCAGGGTTTCCGCGATGTCATTTTCCGTATGGGAGGTCATGATGAACCAGGCTTCGAACCGGGAGGGAGCGAGGCAAACGCCCCGGTCCAGCATGGCGCGGAAAAATGCCGCAAACCGGGTTCCGTCGGACCGGCCGGCCTCCTCATAGTTGGTGACCGGATGGCTGCAAAAATGGGTGGACAGGGCGCCGCACACCCGGTTCACCGTCAGGTCGACGCCGTGCCTGGCCGCGGATTCGCTGAGGCCGTCGGCGAGCATCTTGCCGAGCCGGTCCAGGTGTTCGTAGGTGCCCGGTTTTTGCAGTTCCTTCAGGCAGGCGATGCCGGCGGAAATGGACGCCGGATTCCCGGCCATCGTGCCCGCCTGGTAGGCCGGCCCGAGGGGAGCGACCTGCTCCATGATTTCCTTGCGCCCGCCGTAGGCGCCGATCGGCAGCCCGCCGCCGATGATTTTGCCGAGGGCGGTCAGATCCGGCTCGATCGCCTTCGGATCGGGGAAGGACGGGTGCGTCTGCACGCCGCCGTAATGGAAGCGGAAGGCGCTGATGACCTCGTCGTAGATGACGAGCGCTCCGTACGCGCGGGCGAGCCTGCAGAGCTCTTCCAGGAAGCCGGGCTTCGGCGTGACGATGCCGAAGTTGCCGACGACAGGCTCGATCATGACCGCGGCGACGTCTTCGCCCCAGCGCTCGAGGGCGAGTTTGAGCGCGCCGATGTCGTTGTACGGCACGGTGATGACCTCGCTCGCGATCGACTGAGGGATGCCGGCGCTGTCCGGGATGCCGAGGGTGGACGGGCCGCTGCCGGCGGCGACGAGCACGAGGTCCGAGTGGCCGTGGTAGCAGCCGGCGAACTTGATAATCTTCGTGCGGCCGGTGTAGGCGCGGGCGACGCGGATCGTCGTCATGACCGCCTCGGTGCCGGAGTTGACGAACCGCACCTTGTCCATGGACGGGATGGCCGCCTTGAGCAGTTTGGCAAACTCGATCTCCAGTTCCGTGGGCGTGCCGTACAGCGTGCCGTTTTGGGCGGCCTCGACAATCGCATCGGTCAGCGCGGGGTGGGCGTGGCCGAGGATGAGCGGGCCGTAGGCGGCCAGGTAGTCGATGTAGCGGTTGCCGTCCTCGTCCCAGAAATAGGAACCCTTCGCGCGTTTCATGAAAACCGGGGCTCCTCCGCCCACGGCCTTGAAGGAGCGGGACGGGCTGTTGACCCCGCCGACGATGTGCCGGAGCGCCTCCTGGTACAGCTCTTCCGAGCGGCGGCGGTGTTGGCAGCGCAGGAGGGATCGGGTCAGATGTTCTTGTTCGTTCGTCACGGAGCATCACCTTTCTTGCATGTTCGGTCTTGCAAATTCGCTTTTGCAAATCGGCGCGCGGTTGTAACGGAACTGTAAGCCCTTATTTTGGGGTTTTTCGGCGTTATTGCAATGCTAACGGAACTGCAGGACCTTATTTGCCGCTTTTCAGGGGGATTCGGGGCAATATGGGTGAAATAAGGTCACTCAGTTCCGTTAGCATTTGGAAAGGTGCTGTTTTCCGCAAAATAAGGTCTTATATTTCCGTTAGCGTTCGGAGCGCCCCGGATGCGGTTGCCGGTCCCGGAATTGGACCGGATTCGGACCGCATTCGGACGCGGAATCGCCGATCTGGCCGGAATCGACGGTTTACCCGGCCTCGCGGGAATCGCCGGTTTCGCCGCCACCCTCGCCGGCCTCGCCGGATTCGCCGGACTCCCCGGTCCCGCCGGGTTCGGGCTCGCTTTGCGCCTCCAGCTGCTCCCGGATCCACTCCTGCAGCAAGGTTTCGTTCACCGTGATGACGCTCGCGCCCCAGGCCGTTTCCTCCTCCCGCAGCAGTTCCTTTGGCGGGATCTGCAGGCTGGCGGTGCTCCCGAGGTCCAAAGACAGCCCCAGGGTGCCGAGCTGCATCATGCGGAACAGCGTCAGGTTCGTTTCAATATACGGCTCCACCTCGTTCAGCAGTTTCGGCAGCCGGATCAGCGTGGCGGGAGACTGCGCCTTTTCCGCCAGCGCCTTCAGGAAATTGCGCTGCCGCTCCGTCCGCGTATAGTCCGACAGGGCGTCGTGCCGGAAGCGGACGTACTGCAGCGCCTTCCGCCCGTCGAGATGCTGGTAGCCCTCTTTCAGATTGATGCTGTATTCCGGAATCTCGTCGGGATAGTACATGTTTTTTTCCACATAAAAATCAACGCCGCCCATCGCGTCCACCAGCCGGATAAACCCTTCAAAATCGGCGTATACATAAAACTGCATATCCAGCCCGGTCAGCTCCGAGACGGTTTTCATCGCCAGTTCCGGTCCGCCGAGGGAGAGCGCCGCGTTGATGCGGTTCATCCCGTGCCCGGGGATCTGCACATAGGTATCCCGGAGCACGGACAGGAGGCTCGCCTTTTTGGTGACGGGGTCGACGGAAACGATCATGATGGCGTCGGCGCGGGGAACTTCCGTCGGCCCGAGCCCCCGCGAATCGCCGCCGAGCAGCAGGATGTTGACCCGCTCCTTGCCTTCCCACGCGGGCGGAGTGAAGGCGCCCTGTTGCGAATCCGGGTTGCGGTCGCGCACGGGGTCGAACAGGGAATCGCCGTCGGAATCGTGAATGCCCATCCCGAACTGGATGATCGGAATGCCAAAATACAAGACCAGGCCGGCAATGCTGCCAGCCAGAATGAGCATGAACCATTTCGCTTTTCGCCGCATTGCTGAACAATCCTTTCTGCTGTCTGACCACGGATGCGGATTCCATTCCTGAATTTCCACAATTTCCACGTTACCACCACCGGGGGGAAAAATCAATTCGGAGGGAAGTGCCTCATTCTGGCATTGCCATGCGCTGTTTTGCTTTTGCCGGCATTTTTTTGTATGTTTGAAGGAAGGAAACATAAGCCATCGAATGAGGTGAGTTTCATGTCTCAGGTGCAAGTTGGACAAGCGGTGCCCGATTTCACCCTGCCCGCATCTTCGGGGAAGGACGTGTCGCTGAGCGATTTCCGCGGCAAAAAGGTCGTCCTCTATTTTTACCCAAAGGACATGACGCCGGGCTGCACCACGGAATCGTGCGATTTCCGCGATTACAACGGACAGTTCGAGCAGCTGAACACGGTGGTCATTGGCATCAGTCCCGACGATCTGAAATCCCACGAAAAGTTCATCCAGAAGCACGGGCTGCCCTTTCTGCTCCTGTCCGACACGGAGCACAAGGTGTGCGAGCTGTTCGACGTCTGGAAGGAAAAAAATCTGTACGGAAACAAACATATGGGCGTTGAGCGTTCGACGTTTTTGATCGATGAGGAAGGCAAGCTCGTGCGCGAATGGCGCAAGGTCAAGGTGGACGGGCACGTGCGGGAAGTGCTGGAAGCGGTCAGGGAATTGGGATAGAAAAACATCCCGGGAACATCCGATGAAGGCGGAGCGAACCGATGGAGCGATCCAGGCGGGGCGATCCGCTTTTTTATTGTGGTCCAGGCGATGGCTGAAATCTACTCTTTCCATCTTCTCTTCCATGCTCAACCTGCTGGCACAGTCTAAATTGATAGATTTGCGGTAACAATATTGATAGGAAAACAAAAAATCCGGAAAGGAAGGAGCCCGCGCGCATGGAAGATTACTCTGCCCTGAGGCAGCCTGAAAAGGTCATCGCCCGGCTCATCTCTCAAATCGAACATAGAATCCTTGGCAAACGGGATGCGATCCGGAAGCTGGTCATCGCCGTTCTTGCCGGCGGGCATGTGCTGATCGAGGATGTGCCCGGCACGGGCAAAACCGTGCTGGTCAAGACGCTGGCGCAATCGATCGGATGCTCCTTCCGGCGCATCCAGTTCACGCCCGACCTGTTGCCCTCCGACATTACCGGCGCGACGATTTACAACCAGCGGACGGGGGAATTTGAATTCCGGCACGGGCCTCTCGCTTCCGCCCATCTGCTCCTGGCCGACGAGTTGAACCGCGCGTCTCCGCGCACACAGGCGGCACTTCTGGAGGCGATGGAGGAACGGCGCATCACCGTGGACGGCGTCGGCTATGACCTGCCGAGCCCGTTCATGGTGCTGGCAACCCAGAACCCGCTGGAGCATGAGGGGACCTACCCGCTGCCGGAGGCGCAGCTGGACCGGTTTATGATGCGCATCCGTCTTGGATACCCCGACGCCGAAGCGGAGACGCGCATGCTGGAACAGGAACTGAACATGGCGAAGACGAGTTTCTTCGAAACCGGGCCGGTCCTTTCCCGCGACACCCTTCTTCAGCTCCGGCGTCTGGCCGCCGAAGTCCATGTGGATGAGTCCATCAAAAGGTACATGGTGGAGCTGGCCGGCGCCACCCGCGCGCATCCGGATCTCAGGAACGGCGTCAGTCCGCGGGCGACGATCGCGTTGATGAAGGCCGCGCAGGCGAGCGCGCTCATGGCGGGAAGAAACTATGTCATCCCCGATGATGTCAAGCCGTTGGTGAGCCATGTGTTCGGCCACCGGCTGGCCGTTTCGGACGATGCGGGCGCGGGCCTTGCGGCGGCGGACGGAACAAGGGCGGTGGAGAAGGTGCTGGCATCCGTCGTCTCCCGCCTGCCGGTTCCCGCCGCTTCGGCCGCCCCGTTTGTCACGGCCAGGGTTTCCCTGTTCGGAAAGACGGGGTTCTGGACATGAGCGCCGCGGCGGTATCGGTACGCCAGGCCGGTGCGGCGGCAAGGCGGCATCTCGCCCTGTTCCTCTGCTGGGCGTGCGCGGGATTCTTGTTCCTGTATGGCGGAGGCCAGCCGGCGGCGTTTCTGTTTGCGGCTTTGACCTTGCTGAATGGATACGCCTTGGCGGCAAGGCTGGCGTTGGCGCGGGGGGCGGAGGTGCGGCGGCAGGTCGAGGCGGGCGTCGTGGAAGAAGGACAAACCGTACTTGTCACGACGGAGCTCACCCTGGCCAGGAGCCCCTGGCTTCCGTTTGGCCGCTGGCTTCCATTAATGTGGGTGGCGGTGGAGGAAACATGGACGAGGAACGGAACGGAGCATCGCGTCGTGCGCCGCCTGTTTCCGGGACGGGCCGGGCGGACGATCCGGTTTTCCTACGAACTGAAGGATCTGCCTCGCGGAGTGTATTGCTCATCGGACGTGGAGGCGGTAGCGGGGGATGTATTCGGTTTTGCGGCGAGAAAGCTGAAGGTGGTCGAACGGACTGACCCGGACGACCTCCGGCCTTTGTACGCAGCGCGGGGGGAGGAGCGGAAAGAAGCCTTGCGCTTCGCCGTGTGGCCGAAGCCCGACAAGGAGATCGGCGTCCTCCGGCTGCCCGTCCGTCTGAAAGACTGGCAGGAAGGGACGGATTGGGCAGGCATCCGCGAGTACCGGCCGGGAGACAAACTTGCGCGCATTCATTGGAAATCGAGCGCCCGGGGCACGGGCCTGAAAACCAAACGGTTTGAAGCCGACGAACGCCGCCCGCAAGTGGTGATCGCCCTGGATCCGGGAATCGGGGACAGGGAAATCCATGAAAAAGCGGTTCGGATTTGCGCCGGACTGCTGCGCCTGATGGACAGGCAGGGGGTGGAGGCCGCGTTGATCGACGCGCACGGACCGTACTCCCGGCTGATGGACAAACTGGCCGCGTCGGAACCTGGAAGCGGAAAAAGGCTGCATGAGGCGCTTCCCGGCGGATCCCGGTCTTCCATCGTCTGCGTTGCGGAACAACTGGACCCGCCTCTGATCGACGCCCTGCACCGGCTGCGCAAGCGGCGCATCCCCGTTTTGCTCATCCAGCTGCTCAAAAACGGGCAGGACAGGCTGAGGGACCGCCGGGCCAGGGCGGCTCTGCGGGAGAGCGGCTGCGAGGTGCATGCGCTGCCGGTGAAAACTGCGCAAGGTCAATCAACGCCTGGTCCAACGGCACATGGTCAAACCGGCGCCTGAATCCGGCGGCGTTGCCGGAGCGGCTCGCGTATCCGATCCGGGAGTGAGGTGAATCGGCCAAAATGAAAAAGTCAAAAGGGATGTTCCGAATCAGGGAAACCGCCGTGGCTGCACTTCTTTTTTTGCTGCTGTGGGAATGGCTGAGGCCGCTTGCCGGTTTTTCCGTTCCCGGTTTCCCTGAAGCGGCGAAGCTTTCCGTTTTTTACCGGCCGCTCACGGCGGCGGTTTGCGGGATGCTGGCCATTCATTGGCTGCGGTTGAAGCTGGTCTGGTCGCTCACGCTGCACGTTCTCATCCTTTTGGCCGTGCTGAGGCGGCTGTATGTTCCCGGTTCCGGGCTGACCCCCGCCGCCTGGCTGAACGTTCTGTCCGATCTGTCCCGGGATTTTGGAGTCATTGCCATGGGCCGGTGGGAGGAGGCCGGTCCCGCCGCGTGGATGGCGGTTTTTCTCGGCGGACTGGCGATGCTCGTTTACTCGCTTTATCAACTGTCGCTGCAGAGGCAAACCGCCGGACTGCTCGCCGTGGCCACCATCGGATATTTGCTGGTGCTCAATGCCGCTGCCGGTTGGGGGGATTGGCACGGGATGCTCAGGGTGTTGATCTGGGGCATGGCTCTTACCGCTGTCCAGAGGCTGACGCTCCTTGAGTCCCGTTGGTCGCGCCGTTTGTTTTCGCGTGGATTGTGGCTGAGATGGTCGATCGCCAGCGCCGCGGTGATCGCGCTTGCCGCCGCCGCGGGAATGTTCGGAGCTCGAGGCGAGGCGGCAGGGTGGAGACCGGCCATCGCGGCGAACGTGACTCAGCAGTGGGCGCAGCAATGGACGCAGCAACTGGACGACCGGTGGTCGCGGTTTTGGAACAACAGCGTTCACCGGTGGGGCGGCGGGTCGGGGCAGCCGCAGCGGGGCAATGCGAACGGCGGTGTGACCGGATACAGTCCGGGTGAGACGCGCATCGGAGGGGATGTGCGGCGGGACGAGAGCGTGGCGTTCATCGCCGTGACGGAGCGGCTCGGATATTGGCGGGGCGAGACGCTGGATTATTACACCGGCTCGGGATGGGCCGCATCGGGCGTCAACTTGATGAAGCCCATGGCGGCGGAAGGCGCGGATTCGGATTTCGGACGGGGAATGTTCGTGCAGGAAGTGCATGTGCAAAATCCGGCGCTGTCCCACATGTTGTTTGCCGCGGGGGATGTTGCGGAGGTGCTGGAGCTGAAATCCGCAAACGGATCGCCGATTTCTCCCGGCGCCGTGCGTCGGGACCCGCTGAGCGGCAGGCATGAAATCATCGGCGGACACCGGGTGTCCTCCTACAGGCTGCTGGTTGCCCCCGAATTGCGGTCCGCTGCCCCGGATTCCTCGGAGATCTCCGCGCAGTTCTCCGAGCATTTCTCCGCGCAAATTTCCGCGCCGGGATCGCCCTCGCCGGACCCGTCGGATCGGGGAAACGCGCGGCCATTGACGGAACATGAGCGGGAAGCGTATCTTCAACTGCCGGACAACCTTCCGGAGCGGGTGGAGCAGCTCGCCCGCCGTCTGACTGCAAACGCCGCCACGGCGGAGGAAAAGGCGCGGGCGGTGGAATCGTATTTGCGAGCCAACTATGCCTATTCCCTGACCGGGATTGAATCGCCGCGGGGCGGGGATGCGGCGGATCATTTTTTGTTTGAGTCGCGCAAAGGGTATTGCGATCATTTTTCCACGGCGATGACGGTGCTGATGCGCGCGGCAGGCGTTCCGGCGAGGTGGGTGAAAGGGTTCGCCCCCGGGGAAGCGGAGCGATACGGAGGCGAAGACGGGCAGTGGCTCGTCACCGTGCGCAATTCCGATGCCCACTCCTGGACGGAAGTGTATATAGAAGGGAAGGGATGGGTCGCCTTTGAGCCGACCCCGGGTTATGGCGCGGGCGCCGTCGTGTCGGCTTCGGCCGGGCCGGCGCCGGAACCGGACGCATCCCACGGCGAACGGGAACGCGGGTCCGATTCGTTCCTTTCATGGTTGAGCCGGGAAAACTTGCGGCAGTGGCTGGACGGGCAAAGCTGGCTCGCCTGGCTCTCCGGGATGAACCGGATCGGAGGGACGGATTGGCTGAGCCGGACGGGTGGGCCGCAGTGGTGGAACGTGCTGAACGTGCTGAACGTGCTGAATGTGCTGGACGGTCCGAACGGGCCGGGAAGGGGACTGTTTCCAATCCTGCTTTTGGGCGGAGCGCTGGCCGCAATTTTGGCTGTCGCGGCGGGACGGCGCCTGCTGGCGGGGGAAGGCCAGTGGTTTTGGAATGGAAGATGGAGGTGGGGATGGAGCTGGAGTCGGGGGCGGACGCGGAGCAAAACAGGCGCAGCCACACCCGCCGGCCGTATGGAAGGGCTGCGGCTCGTTTCCGCCAGCCTCCGCGCGCTGGCCAGGCGTTATGGGGCGATTTCCGACGGGCAGACGCTAAGGGAGTATTTGACCTCCCTTCCGCTGAACAGGCGGGAGGAGCAGGCGCGCGAACTGGAGCAGCTCATCGCGCTGCTGGAGGAGGCGGCCTACAGCCGGCATGGTTTCGGGCGCGCGCGCGAACGCCAGGTGAGAGTTCTGCTCCGGTCGATTTGCGCAAAGGATCGATCGAAGGTTAGAGTAAAATTTGCGTGGGGGTAAAGTCTGGAAAAAGCGAACATAGAAAAAGAGCTTCTCCCTTGGTAAAGTGAATTTGCCACAAAACACATACCAAGAGGAGGAAGCTCCTATGCAGCACTTTACCACAATCATTCCCTCAATGAAAGAGCTTGAGCAGTGGATGTTGCGGGAGATGCAGGAAGCGTTCGCCAGCGCGATGAAGACAGCGCTGGAGATGTTTGATCAGATCATCCTTGA